>ENA-OPDE01000013-OPDE01000013.1-human-gut-metagenome-genome-assembly--contig:-NODE-13-length-119879-cov-3.839031_pt1 | contig 119879 bp, 108 predicted proteins | sample MGYA00241261_ERZ501502 | MGnify/ENA primary metagenome ERZ501502 (study PRJEB25962, sample SAMEA2042450) | human gut metagenome | biome: human gut; feature: human-associated habitat; material: faeces... | reverse complement strand
TATTATAACATATTTTTATTTTTTTAAACGTTCTAGTTGTTGTTTGTGGTATTAATAAATTACCTCTTTTACTGTAGAAAACAAAATTAGCATAACCGTCAACAACATAATTACCCTTTTCTCTCACTTCAGCAGTGTCCCTATAATATTTCTGTAAAAACATAAGTAAAGCATCTGACATCGGAACAAAACGTTCAATTGAACTTTTAGTAGCTGTTGCACAATATCTTTTAGCATTAATTCCTCTATTTAATTTATTATCTACTTTATTTCTCCCATACAATAACTGGTGATTTACAGAAATCATATGATTATCAAAATCAATATCATCCCAGGTTAAACCAATTGCCTCACCTAGTCGGATACCTGTATTTAGTAAGAAATAAATAAAAGAGTAATAAAAATGAAATGACGTGGATGCATCTTTTAAGAATTCCAAAAGATGCTCTTGTTGTTGCAATGTTAATGCATTTCTTGGTGTTTTCGGTTTTTTATAACTTTTCAAACAATTATGACATGGATTGTATCTAATTAAATTATCCATAACTGCTAACTGAAAAGCAGGATGTAAAATACTGTGAATATTATAAATAGTTGAATATGCAAGATTTTTATCAGTACGTAAATTCTTATAAAAATCAAGAACATCCAAATATTTTACATCCACTATTTTCCTTTTACCCAATGTTGATGGTTTAATATGACATCTAAAAGCAACACTATATGCTTTATCTGTATTTATTGATAGTTCAGTTCTGGTATCCAAATAACGTTTAACTAACTCGTTAACAGTAATTTGTGCACCGTATGTATTAATTCCATCTGCTAAATCCTTTTGTAGATCAGATTCTTTTTCTCGAAGAGATTTACATTGTCGTTTTCCTGCTGGAAGTCTATCTGTTGTTGTTAACTTCCAAGAATAGATTGCATGCCGTTTACCATTAGTATCCGTATATCTGTAACGGTAACGACCATCATTTAATTGATCTTCTCCTTCTTTTAATACTCTACCTTTTTTATCTTTTTTGTTTGCCAAATTTAACACTCCTCTCTAAAGAGGTGCGATAATACTATTAGTATAGCACACTCCTTTACACAAGAAAAGACTGGGCTAAAGTTCTGCCCAGTCTCATTGTTCTTAGCTAAAGCTCTTTAACTTTAACTCACTGCGATTCTAAACATAGCTAGCATTCTTAATAAACTCGTCAAACAGCTCTCTTTTGATTAAACGTTTTGCTCCAACGTGTAAAACAAAGGTACAACTTGGATCGCTAACCAAAAGATTTAAGCGATGTATTCCGATATTAGAATACTCGGTCGCTTCTTGGATTGTTAAATTTTGTTTGTGATAGATTGGTATTTTGTCAACCTGTTTCTTTTTGTTTTTGATTTCTTCAGAATTAATTTTGTTCATAATCTGAACCTCCTTCATTATTTTTAGAATGCTTGGCTAAATAGCCACAAACACCTCTAATTAATAATGCAACGTTTAATTCTGAAAAACCTCTTGTTTTTTAAAATTACTTACTAAAGCTCAAAGAAATTATCTTGGCTAAAGCTCATAACAAAGAACACCCTAACGATTAAATTAGGGTGTTCTGAAATTTAGAATTTATTGTTCTACATCATCATCTTTATCAGAGTTTTCTCGGTTAAACTCTTTTTGTAATTCTGTAATGGTTTCTATTGGGAGTTTAAGATACTTATGAATTTTGTTTACTGATACACCGTCAGATAACATTTCTTTAGCCGCTTCTCTTTTCTCATTAAAAGCTAACTCCTTTTCTGCAGCTGCGCCTCCTTCGTTTTAGAAAAATCACTAACTTCTTGATAAACCTCACTCAATCGAGTGTTGTACTGGGCTAAAGCCTTTACAGCACTTTCTAATTAGCACACGTTGAATACATCTCCCTCCACTATGCCATGTCTGTAAAACTCAGGGATTGCCTTGGCTAAAGCACTATCAAGTAAATCTTCATTATTGATAAAATTGAATGAATATGGATATACCAGCTTTGGTAATCTATATCCCCTAATACAGTCAAACTTCTCTATCAATGGTAAATTCTCTAATCTACATAGATAATCTATCATAGCTAAAAGATAACAAGCACATAAACGATTCTTATTATTCCAATAAATTTCAATGTACTCTTTGTTAACTATTTCATCAATGAATCCTTTGTTACCAAGTCTTTTGACTGTGTGACACGTATTACTCTTAAAGATTTCAAAATTTTTTGGATTAAAGTCATAATGTTCTGCCATGTCCCACAACTCTTGAACAGTTAATGTGTTTCGATTGTGAGACTCTTTGAGACTGTTGGGTCTCCTCTATCTCTTTTGTGATGTGTTGTCAAAGAGTACCAGGCGATGAAACCTTGGTACTCTGCTTTTAATTCTGCCAACCAAACTCTTCGTTACTACCACCACTATCGTTATCATCGCTGTCGTCTACATTGCTTTCTGTAGTACTTCCACTGCTGTTATCACCTTCGGTGGACTCTGTGGTTGTGTTGCTTGTAGTTTGGTCTGTTGGCGTTTGTGTACTAGAGCCTCCTAAACTGCTCTTGTACTGATTAATCTTTTTCTGTACTTCTCCTTTTGCCTGCTTGTACACCTTACGGTAAAAATTCTTATTATCTTTCGTCTTTAATTTAGTCAACAGGTCTTCGATTTCACTTTCAATAGAATCGATCTTGGCTAAATCGGAATCATTCTGAATCTCTACATCCTCATAGTCATAAATCAAATCATTTAGCCTTGAGACTATATCGTCCTCTTCCTCTTCGCTATTGTTTGATTCTGTTGTAGCTGTTGTGGCAGCTTTTTTCTCAGTTGTTGCAGTACTATTATTTGCAGACTTGCCACTCTTCTCTAAAAGGTCAGACTGGGTTAAAGTGGTATCGAAAGGAACAACGGTCTTTCCACTACACAAAGCATTCATGCTGTCCTTCCAGATATTTCCTGGGTATGTTCCGCCCCACAAGTCTTTGACTTCATCGTTGTTGTCCGTTCCAACCCAAACTGCAATAGAGTAGTACGGGCTAAAGCCGCAGAACCAACCAGACCTCTGATTGTTAGTAGTACCAGTTTTACCAGCAGATGGCATACCACGTTCAAGGCTCAACCCTCTACCTGTTCCCTTTTTGATTACATCTTGCATGATTTCAGTTATCTCTTTTGTAGCGTACTGTTTGTAAACTCTTGAAGGCATTTCGCCAGCCTTTACTTCATTTCCTTCGCTATCTTCGATAGAATCAATGCATGTGGATTTTCTGTAGATTCCACCATTTTTAATGGTAGCATAACCGCTTGCCATTTCCACTGTGTTGACACCATAGGTTAAACCACCAAGAGCTGCTGCGTCGTAGTAATCACTTGGTACAATGTGACTAAAGTTCATGTTTTGCACATACTTTAACCCAGTCTTTGGACTAATGTCATCCAAAATCTGCCAAGCAACGGTATTCCTTGATTCTATAACAGCCTGTGATACTTTAATTAGACCCTTGTAGAGACCATCGCTATTGGAAGGACCTCCATCGAACTTTTGGTCATTTACTATTGTGTCTGGATTGTAACCTTTCTCGAAAGCAGGTGTGTAAACCACCAAAGGCTTAATTGTACTACCAGGCTGGTTGTACGATTGGAATGCTCTATTTAAAGTTCTCCCATTTCCCTCTTCACTTTTTTGAGTTCTTCCACCAACAATGGCAACAACTTTACCAGTGATGTTATCGACTACTGTAGCTGCGCCTTGTACCAGAAACTCACCATCTTTTTGTTTTTTAGTGAACTGGGCTAAATTGGAATCAACCGCCTTTTGTAACTTCTCTTGAGCATTACAATCAATTGTGGTTTTTACTTTGTAACCGCCTGTGTAGAGTTCTTTCCTCATCAGGTCGTACTCTTCCAAGTACCGTTTCCTATAGTCCTTGTAATCTTTCACTGAGCTAAAGCTGTAATGAAAATCAAATCCATCCTGCTTCATGAGAGCTTCAACAGCACAGTCAATAGCGTAGCTAACCTCGTAGTTGTAGAAATCTCTTTGATTCTGCACTACCGTTGTGTTAGACTTCTTGGCAGTCTTGTAAGCTTTCTTAGTAATGTAACCTTGATCTCTCATTCTTCTAAGAACTAAATTACGACGTTCTTTGTTGTTACTATAGTTACTAACTGGGTTGTAGTAGTACGGTGAATTTGGGATTGCACACAATGTAGCCACCTCTGCTAATGTCAACTGGTCTAAATCTTTGGAGAAGTAAGACTGTGCTGCGGAAGCAATACCATAGCAATTGTTGTAGAAGTAACAGTTGTTAATGTAGAACTCAAGAATTTCTTCTTTAGAGTATTTCTTTTCAACCTCTAAGGCTAGAAAGATCTCTTTGATTTTTCTGTCATAGCTTTTCTTATTTGTAAGAAAAACATTTTTAACCATCTGCTGTGTGATTGTACTTCCACCTCGTTCGACTTCTGTGCTTTCTCCAAGCTTACCTTTAACTAAAATCTCTACTGCTTTTGCGGTTGATTGTAAATCAACTCCATGGTGGTCATAGAATCGTTTATCCTCTGTCGCAATGAAAGCATTTATTACTTTTTCTGGGATTTCATTATACTTTACGTAATCCGTATCTCTGTTTTGTCTAAGCTTGGCTAAAGTATTGCCATCTTTGTCGTAGACAAAACTGTTGTCCTCTTTTTTAAAAGTGCTTTTAGTACTGTTCTCAATCACAGCATGTGCCTTATTGTAGCACTTGGCTAAAGCTGGCATAGTGCTGAAAGATAAAACAAAAGCATAGCACAAAACTCCTGTACAAGTAACAGTAATCAAACCAGCAAGAACTCCGAGAACTACTTTTAGAAACTTTTTGGAATTGTAGAAAATCTGTTTAGCAGTTTCCACAATTCCTTTCCAGTTGATTGAAATGTTTATTCGTTTTCTATGTGTTTCTTCCTTACTGCGCTCTTCGTTTTCTTTTGCCACATAGTGATTTAAATCCTCAGAAAGTAAATTACTATAGACTTCATTCAAATCTTTCTGCCCTTTAATGTTCTGCATTCTTTTTGAAGCAGTGGGTACAGCCTTTTCTGTAACTCTGCGTTTACTTTGTATTTCTGTTGTACCTACGTTATTTCTAACATTAGAAGATTTCGTTGCAGATTTAATAGCTTTTGAACTCCCTCTTGAACTTCTCTTTGCTAAATCGCCACCTGTTTTTGCAAAACTAGTATCAACCTTTTTATTGACTTTATCGTTTGCTTCTGTTAAAGATTTTGACTTCGCTAAAGCGGAACGAAGAGCATTCCTAGCTTCACTGTTATTATGTTCCAGTATTTTGTTGAGACCCTCTTGGGCTAGTGATGTAGTTTTAAGATTTTGTGTTTTTCTATCCACGTAACCACCACCTTACTTTTCAGCAGAAGTACCTACCTCTGTACTATTTACTTCTGTACTATTTACCTCTGTGCTATCAGCTCCTGTTGAGCTTTCTTCTGTTGTTGATGCATCTGAGGTCTCTGATGTAACTGTAGAATCCGAAGCATTCGTATTAATAGTCTGTTCTGTTGTTGCTTCTGTGTAATTAAAGTTTGTATTTTTGATTACAAATTTAGTTACCTCTCTGGCTGTAAGAACCTCTTTAATTCTATCGTCAGAGTAATTTCTTTCCATAGCAGTAAGAGTGTCATAGTCATACTCCTTGGCTAAAGCTGTAGCCTTTTCCTTGAAATCAGCATCACTGATTTCTAATCCTTCTTCTTTAGCAATAGCTTCGCACATCATGTAATACTTAATGGTGGATTTAGAATACTTTTCTAAATCCTCTTTGTATGCTTTCTCATCACTGTACCCCATCTGCTTGATAATTTCTTTGTAAGAAATACCCATTGATTTAGCATAGTTTTTGTAGTATTTAATGTTGTAATCAATCTCTTCCTGCAGACGTTTTTCTGGATACTTAGTTACTTCTGTATTCTTAAGCAAAGCATCGGTAATAGCACTTTCCTGCGCAGATTTAAAGGAATCTTTAGCATCCTTGGCTAAAGCTTTCTTAACATACTCCTTGTAATCTTTAACAGTTTTGTAAGTAGTGTACTTAGCGATAAAAGAATCAGTGAGCTTATCAGGAACACTAACCTCTTTCTTAATGTAATTAATTGTTGTTTCAAAAACAGCTTTCTTTCCGGCTAAAGTTTTTTCCTGATAGTCTTTTGGAAATGTTACATTAACACTAACTTTATCCCCGGCCTTGTGTCCAATTAACTGATCTTCAAAAGTGTCAATTAAAGACTTTGAACCGATCTCAACATCGTAGCTATCAGTAGTACCATTTTCAAAAGCTTTTCCGTCAATTCTACCAATGAAAGCAATGTTGACGGTATCACCTTTCTTGATTTCACTTGTTGTATCTTTTTCAAACAAATCGTTCTCGGCTAAATATTCTGGAACTGCATCCTCCACATCTTTGTCTGTAATAGTATTCTCTTTTTCACAATTAACTTTCATTCCAATGTACTGTTTAATCTTAAGATTATCAGTTTCAATTGTTTTCTTTTGATTTTGTGAAATGTACTGCTTAGTGCCTGATGTGTTTCCAGGATTTAAGCACCCTGTGGACATCATAGCTGAAAAACAAATCATAGCTGCAACAATTACTGGTTTTCTAAACTTTACCATTCTTTTTCTCCTTTTAGTTCTTAGTTAAATTTTCTATTCTTTAAGCAAAGGGATACCTTTTACTGAATTAGTCCAGTATTGAAGTAATCCGTAGCTAAAGTCATCCATGGCTAAAGCTACCTGTCAAAGTACCCCTTTGCTAAAGCATCTTTACTTAGAATGCTTAATCAGGTAATCTGCAATATAAAACTTTTTAATCATCAATCTAATTTCATTGCGTACCATTTTAGCGTTTAGCTCTTCTACTGTGCTAAAGCCAAATTCTTGAGCAAGCTTCTCCTGCTCTTCTTGATTATAATCTTCTGTGACTTCAAGATTATTTGCTTTTGCAATAGCGGCTACAGCTAATCTCTCTTTAAGTTGAGACTTGGCTAAAGTTTCTATGTGCTTTGCATACTCTTTGTCTGTTTTGTATCCCATGTTAGTTCTGTACTCTTTTTCACTAACATTTGAATAAAAAGCATTTGAGTTGTCTTTTTCGATTAAAGCATTTTCTATTTCTTCAAGTTCTTCTTTCGGATATTTTTTTACTTTTGTATGCTGCAGTAAAACTTCAATAGCTTTTTCTCTGTTAGTCTTTTCTGCTTTAAGTTTTGCCTGCTGCTTTAAATCTTCTTTAATGTATTGTTTGTACTTTGCTAAGGTGGAATAGCCTGTATGCTGTTTAATAAAATCATCTGTAACAACATTAGGTATCTCTACACTTTTAACAATGTAATCAACCTGTACGCTAAACGTGACTTCCTTGCCAGCAACAAAGCTATCCTCGTAGTTGCCTGGCATTGTCATTTTTACACTAAAGATTTCTTCTGGTTTATGGCCAATTAATTGTTTCTCAAAGTTGTTATCAATACTACCATTTCCTAAAGTCAAAATTAAACCTTTTACATCACTGTTTCTAAAGGAACTACCATTGTATCTGCCAGCGTAGTTTAAGCAGATAGTATCGCCTTCTTTTATTGGACTTTGGGTGTCATGTTGCTTTAAGTTCTCATTTTGGAGGTACTGTACTAAAGAGAAATCAATCAAATCATCCGTGACCTTTTCAGGTTTTACTTTCGGAATTTCTAAATTGTCGTATTGTTTAATACTAATGTACTTTGTGTTGCAGGATTTATATTTCCATACTTTAACTATTTTGTGAATGCCACAAATAGCTAGTACCACAAGCATTACCGCAAGTACTATAATAACTATAACTTTTTTCTTTTTAAAGTTCTGCATTTATATCACCTCCTCCTGCAGAGTTGGTGTTTGCAGTAGCATTGCTTTCTGTAGTATTGGCTACAGCATTGTTTTCTGTAGTATTAGTTACAGCATTGTTTTCTGTAGTGTTAGCTTGAGATTCTTGGCTAAAGCGCTTAGCCCTTTCACCTATCTTATTACTTAAGGTGGAATCTTTTTTCAAGAAAACAACATCGATTACACCGGCAATGAAAATTAACCATAGTAATGCAGTTGTCCATGAAGTTTTTTTACCACTGCTCTTCTCTTTGACAGGTTTTACATCTCTTTCATCAAAGCCGTTTTCCTCAGCTAAGGCTGTAACGGTTACCTTGGCTAAAGCTGGACTTCTAATTTTGTTGTTAGTAATTAGTAGTGTTCCTAGTATCGCTATTGCAATTAGTGTTGCACCAATTGTACATCTTTTCCGCATAGTTTAATTATCACCTCCAAATTCATAAAAAGAAAGGGGGCTTACTGCCCCCTGATTCTGTAAATTCAAGCTGTTAGTTGACTGTCACTGTAGTATAGCGACCAAGAAATTCAACTTCTTCATACTGCAAATCATAATAAAATAACTCATCCGTGAAAAGATCATTTTCGCTTACGATACTCCTGTTAGTATCCCAAATCATTTGTTTCAGAGTTCGCTCATCATTACTGTCATCACCAACAAAAATAATCAACTCTTTATTACTTGATGGCAAGATGTAAAATGAAGAATTTAAAGCTGTACCTATTCCAGTTAACAATTTCTTATTTAAAAGAATAGGTGTTGAATTGTTTATTTCTACAACTCTAATCATGTACGGTTCAATAAAATCATTACCACACTTTTTAATGTAGTCTTTTAACTTTTTCTGCATCTCTGCTGTTTGCAAATCACTTGTACTAAACCTTACAAAACATTCATCACTGCGACTACTATTGCAATTTTCAATCTCTCCTTTAAAGTATAAATCCTCTTTTTCCTGTAACAAACCATTAATCCAAAGCAACTTACTAACAGATGAAAACTCATAGGAGTATTCTTCGATGTTTTTCTTTGCTAAATACCATAGATCTTCCAAAGTTGTATTTCCTAAATACTCCTTAAAATTATGTAAATTTTCTTCATTTAGAATTAGTCTTTCAAAAAAACATTCATTAGCTTGACGCACTAATACGAGTGATTGAAGTAAATCACCAAAAGGTTTGGTAATTCCCTTGATTGCATCTGGTTGCATAGTGGTATCGAACAGATTAATACTTAAAGCATCGAAAAAATGTGTTTGAAAGTATTCAAATGTTTCTGAAGCTTTCTTATGCTCTTGCACTATAGTTTTAATACATGTACGAACTTCATTAATGTCATTATGTTTTTCATACAAATCATAACAACTATTTAATAAAAATATTGGCGAAGTATCCTCTCCAGTTTTATCTAGTCTAAAGCCTTCTTGTGCCTTTCCATTAACTGTAACAGAAATAAGACTAGAGTCCATATCTGGAAACATCTCAACTAACATCTCCTGCATCTCATTTTTAAATTCCTCTTTGTTATACATACGTATACCTCCTTAATAAATTATTACTCATTAAAGCTGAGTATACAGTATGCAAACCTTGGCTAAGGTTACGAGAAATAATGATACCCTTGTGCGTAAATCTTGGTTAAAGACAGCGACGAACAATAACGTTAATCACATACAAGATTAACAACGGGGCTAAAGCAACTGCAATTACAACATCCAACTCAGGTATCTTCATACCGATCAATTCAATACACTTAGTATTGTAGAAGCCATATGTAGTATCCCTGACAATAATGTAAATGTAATTTGCCAGTATTACAATAATAGAAAAGTAACTCAAAAAATTACTTTTAAAAGCATGGCTGAACAGTGATAGTATTAAAAGAAATACTAAAGAAATACCGCAGAGAATTACTCCGGAGTTTTTCATTAATAATAGAATTACATCTAACATCTTGGCATACAACTTTGCATTGCTAAATAGCTTTGCTATAGAAACTGTGCTAAAGCTATGTCCGATTCCGCACTTAATCACTGCGAAATAAAAACACATCAAACAAAGAATCACAGTAATGTACACATTAATTATAGTAAGAAAAAGGTGCTTAAATTTCATAGCAACACCTCCTACTGACTGGTTTGTGTATTATTTAATTTCTTCTTTCTACACCCGTACCGATTTTGTGCTGCTTTCTTTCTCTTTGTTCCATTTTTTCTAACTTTACGTGTATTACGATCTTCAAAGCATAGATAATCAGCGTATGGATTTGTTTTTGTGATAGAACCTTTGACCATTGTTGAATTGCGTAAATAAGTATCAAAAGGTAAATCACTTTCAAAAGCGAAGTTAAGCAGTAAATTATCTGAAGCTGCATAGGTCTCTGGGAAAATTTCCCTAGCGTCACTTAAATGTGATGATGGATACTGCAAACTAGGATTAAAATGTGTGAGCATTAATTTACTTACATGTGCATGCTTGGCTAAAGTGGCCGCCTCAAGGAATGTCATGTGGTAATTTTTAATCTTATTAATGTTGTCTCGTTCTTCGGTTTCACCAGACCCAATGTACATTCCTTCGCAAACAAATAAGTCACTGTATGCTGCATACTCTACAATACTCTCTGTTGGTCTTGTATCTGTAACATAAGTTACTTTAATACCTTTACGTTCAGGTCCAAGAATTTGATCATTTTTTACTTTAACCCCATTAAAATCCCTCGTAGCGAATCCTTTTGATAACTCTCCCCAGGATCTTTTAGGAACTGTTTTTGCCTTCTCAACATTAAATTTACCGAAGTGTCTAAAGTAAAAACTGTAGCCATAGCAGCTGACACTGTGATTTAATTTGAAAGCATCAATTTCTAATGTATTGGCTAAAATAAAATCAGAATCACCTGTAAGTTCTATAAAATAAATTGGATACTTTAAAGTAGGTAATACCAAGTATAAAGAATTTACATACCGTTTAACTCCTTTAGGTCCAGCAATTATTATTCTATCAGTTCTGCCAGAATTGTGTATTTGCAAAAGTACCCCGGCTAAACCAAGAACATGGTCTGCATGTAAATGTGTTATTAAAATTGTGCTGATTGATTTTGCAGACCAACCAGATTTACTAATACCAAGCTGTGTTCCTTCTCCTGCATCAATTAAAGTAATATCTCCCTCAGCACGTAGCATTGCTGATGTTAATCTTCTATGTAATTGAGGAACTTTACCACTTGTTCCAATAAAATAAAAATCAAGCATTGTTTTTCCCTTCTGTTTTTAATAACGGTCATTGCCCCTTAATTTACCAAAAATTAAAACTATTAATGTAATTACAACAAGCAATGACATCGGTGAGCCTCCAGTTAGTAAACCAACAACCCACTCTGCTAAAGACATTACTAAATTAGTAATCATTTCGGCTAAAGCTGAAATGAAATCAGTAGCAGATAAAACCATGCAATGGTTTACTAACTGAATCACAGCTAACACCATCCTTTCTTCTTATAAAGAAGCGATGAATGCAATTTCATCGTCGCTCCAAATCTGGTAATGACACATTTTTAAATTTTCGTTTGTTGCTTTTAAAATACTGTAAAAAGCTTTTAAAATTTCTTCAAGACTGGAAAATTCTTGCACGTTTGAGGTTCCATTTTCTTTCACTTGGAAAGAGTTTCCAACATCACACATGCTAAAGTCATACCATAATAAAATTTTCTTAACTAAACTAAATTTTGTCATGCATTTTACACCTCTACCTCTGTGCAAGGTATTTAACGATTATCTGTGCTGCATCTCTCAAAGCATCGCAATCGCCCTTAACTCTCTTAAGTTCCTGACTCAAAGAATCACACTGTTTTGCCATTGCTTCGTTCTCAATTCTGAGATTATGATTCTCAATTCTTAATTCCTGGTTCACATTGGCTAAACTGCTATTGCTATCTCTTAAGTTTGCAATAATCCGTTTGAGTTCTACTACGTCAGCTCTTGTCATTTCGAGCTGATTTTTTACCTCAATTAACTTTTTTTCTTCAGCTGTGTTGTCATCATCGTTCTTGTCCTTGTCCTGTTCATCTGAGCTAAAGAAATTATTAATACTACTCTGAAGTTCCTCCATGTTTGAAGGTGTTGCATCTCTGATGAGCTTATCTAAAAGTTCTGCATCATCTTCACCAATTCCGAAACGCAGTGTGGCTGTAAGAAACTCAGCATTACTTAATTTCTTACGTTCACTTGTCTCTTCTTTCTTAGGCGTTTCGTCTGCCTGCTCTGTCTCATCTGCCTGTTTCTCTAAAGCTACAATAACACTTCTTAAAAAATCATCTACTGTCATTTTATTATCTCCTTTTATTATTCTCTTTAATCATAATTCAATCATACTTGTACAAATTTTGCACTGACCGTTGATAGTACACAAACTGTTGTTTTCACTAAAAACAACTTTATTTGGTGCAGTAAAGTATACTAAATTCTTTGTTTTAGCAGTAATAGAATCATTTGTCTGTTCTGTTTCTTGTAAGAAAGTTAAAGGGAATGGAAATGTCAAGATTACAAAACCACTTCCTTTTAAAACAATAAAATTCTTATGAAGTCTGTCTAATGTGTAAGAAGTACAGTGCTGTAGGAAACTTCCCAGTCCTACAATAGTCTCTGCACCTCCCATCTTACCGACTTTTGTCACAGGAACAATTGCTTTAACTCCCTTAGCTAAACTGCTAAAACTACTTATACTTACATTGCCAACATATCCAAGAAAAAATCTAGGACTGACAAAGATTTCTGAGTTATCGAGTTCCAATAAATAAATGTGCTGATTTGTACACAATGATTGAAAATTACCAATGCCTTCTATCTTTGTTAATGTTGAACCTTCCAGCACACTCAATCTTCCGCTACTTTTGCCAAAATACTTTTTTACGATTGCTGCTTTGCAATTGTTTAACTGCATACTTACTTTACTGTAATGTGCTGGGCTAAAGCAGACTTCGTCACTGTTGTCTTGGCTAAAGCCTGTTAAACTACAATAGCTACCTTTTGCTTCAATCGTTTGTATCTCGACACTACACAAATTACGATAGCTTTTTATCACTTAATTCCTCCTATTTCAGTCCATCAAGGAATGTACTAATACAAACACACTTAGCACCGTCCATGTCTGTCAAACTTTTGTAGACTACAATGTCCTCTGAAACCGTTGCAACATTGTGATACATTTCACTAGAGTTGCTAAACAGAATTACAGATTCCTTTTTAATCTTATTGTCATTTGGTGTTATTGAAAGTGATTTAAACTTATTAGTACCAATGCACCCAATGTCTCTCATTTTAGAGAGCTGCTCAACCTTAGAGATACCAACAACTATGACATCATCCCCATTAAATTTGTAAATCTGTTTTAAATTAATTGTTACATCCATCATGTATCCTCCTATCGTTTTATTAAAATTTTATAACTCAATGTTAATCTATCTATGTTTTTAGACTAACGATCTCCTATTAATTATTGCAACATTTTACAACGATTGACCTGCTATTAATTTTTATTTGTTAAAAATCTAGGTTAGTTGTGACACTAACCTAGACTACTATTCTTAAAATGAGAAGAGACATGACCATCAGTCTCTTCTCCTGCCCTGCTCAGTTTGGGATCTTGGCTAAAGCCTAACGCTCTTTACGTCTGAAAAGTACTGTAACGACAGCTGTTCCTGCGCACACTACCATGATAGCTAACAGTAAACCTATTGGACTATTGTCACCTGTTTTAGTTCCATTGCTAGTCTTTCCTTTACCGTTTGCTCCATTCTTGGAGGAGTCAGTACCCTTACCGTTCTTTCCATTCTTACCATTCTTGTTCTTTTTCTTTTCATTACCTGATGGTTTGACAGTTTTATCAATGCTAATAGCATCTTTATCAGACATTAAATCAGTTGTTGTCATTGCAACTTCTTGTCCATTTACAACGTAATTGCCTGAGATACTAACAGAATTGTTAAGATTTACTGCATTGGTTGCATCCTTCTTTAACTTAACATCGAACTCCAATTCAAGACTGTCTTTTGATGCTAATTTGTCAATTACCGCTGTAACACCATCTACAGTAACTTTGGCTGTTTTGCCATTTTTAGTCTTAACAGAACTTCCTTGGCTAAACTTGCCCCACTTACTGATTTCTTTAAGCTGTTCACTTGGTTCCTCAGTTACTAAGAGATTTGTGGCTGCGTTGCTTCCTAAATTAGTTACTGTGATTTTGTATTTTACAGTAGAATCTGGACCGTACTTTGCTGTTACTTTAGTACCGTCGTAACGACCATCTTTAAGTGTAACTCCTTTAGTCTTGTCTGCTAATTTTGCAATGCGTAAGGATGCAGAGCTTTCAACGGAGATCTTGTCTGAATCTTCCATTGTTTTATCACTCTTAAGTGCTTCAAGAGTTGTGTTTGCAGAGAGCTTAGAAGCTGTTACCTTTACTGTGTTTTCCAGACCCTTTGCTGTTGTTGCTTTTGAATTTAATTTAACCTTGAAGTGTAACTGAACTGAGTCGTTTGCTGGTAACTGGGCTAAAGTGAGAACCTGTCCGGACTCTCCATTGTCAGTACCACTTGAGACTATTTGAACACTAAAAGGTTCATCTGTGCTTGCTGTAGGGACTCCCTGAGCTAAAGTAGAATCAGTTCCTGTAGTTGTACCAGTACTGCCATTACCACTAGTTGTACCATTACCGCCATTACCGCCAGTTGTTCCATTACTGCTTCCAGTGTTATCAAGACTTGTAGTTGTTCCATTACCGTTGAAGGCTTTGTTTAACAAGTCTGAATCTGTTGTGAGTGTTGTGCTACCACCAGACTGTGTGCTTGCTTCTGCTGCGTTTACTATTAACGCTCCTCCGACTGTTGTTGACTCAGTAGTCTTTTCTGATTCGATAGCCTCTGTGGACTCTGTATTTTCAGTGGACTCAGTAGTCTTTTCTGATTCGGTCGTCTCTGTAGACTCCATGTTCTCAGTAGCCTGCGTAGACTTCTCCGTTGAAGTCTGTTCAGTAGCTGTTGATGTTGATGTAGTAGCCTGTGTAGACTGCGTTGTGGTTGTACTTCCTGTAGAGTTTTCTTCCTGAGCTAAAATGGAATCGTTCTCATACTTAGCCTTGTAGTTCTCGTTGTAGGAAACCTCTGCATTACCAATTGTCACTATTTTACCATTTTTTGTAGTGACTTCCCCTGTTTCAGGGATTACAAAACCAGCGTCCTCTTCTGCCATCTCTTTGAGCTTATCGGAAAGAACATCTTCAAGTCTAACATTGTAAAGATCAGACTTACCTGTGTTTGTTACTGTAACAGTGTAGTCAATCTCATCGCCTGTCTGGTATGTACCTTCTGTGGCTGTGCCTTCGTAACGACCAGTCTTTTCGTTAAGTTTTTTACCTTTAGTTTTATTGGCTAAAATTCCAACAGAGACTGAACCGTCTCCAACAACATTGATCTCTGTTTCTGCAAAACTAGAGTCTGTGCTTGCAAGTGCATTTCCACCAATGCTGTAGTAAGGTAACATTACAACTTTGTTTGCTAGTCTAAACTGATTTCCACAATCTTTCTTTAATGTTACAGAGAAAGGAATTGAAACGCTATCTCCCACACCGAGGGTGTCGATCTGGGCTAAAGAGGTTCCTTTCTTTTCAAACTTAATTGCCTTACCGTTTGTACTTGTGAGTGTTTTGGCTTGGCTAAAGGTATTGCTTCCACTTACTTTAGCATAGCGATTATCAAGCGTTCCTTTGAGAAGAACATTCTTAAGATCACACGTACCTGTGTTTTTGATTGTGAGTGCGTATTTAACGGTGTCGCCTGGTTTGTATGCGATTCCAACTACATCTGCTGTAGCGTCGTTACTTGTATTACCAATCTTGTCCGCTGTGAGCGAGATTGTTCCTGACGGATTGCCTGGTACATTAATCTTATCGCTATCAGAGTCTGCTGTCAGTGCTACCAAGTTCTGCGAAGGATACTTGGCTAAATCATCGTACTGTGCTTCTAGCTTAACACTACACTCTGCTCCAAAGAACATGGAGGCGTTTCTTTTAACAGTTCCTTTTATTGTTAAAGTAATACTATCTCCTGCATTTAACTTATCAAGCGAAACGATGTTGTTAGCAACACTAGTCACCTTGACTTCATTACCTGCCGTAGTTGTGGCAGTACCAACATTGGAGAAAGTAACATTGTTGTTCAATGCTTTCTGTAAGTCCACTGATGGTGTGCCTGTTAGTTTGAGATTGTACAATGTTGTACCACCTAAATTGGAAACGGTTACCTTGTACTCAACACTATCACCAGCTACGTAGTTACCAGCAATTTTAGTACCTTCGTACTTACCGTTGTTAAAGGTCACACCAGTTGTTTTGTTAGCTAAAAGACCAACAGCCATCTTAGGTGTACCAACAACATTAATTACATCTTCTGCAGTGTGCTTGGCTAAATCGGATTCAACAACTTCGTACTGCGTTGTACCATTTTCAATGTTAGCCCATTTAGCTGTAAGTGATACTTTATTCACTAACTGTTTGGCTTCTTTAGCATCTGATTTAATCTTTGCTAAAAATGTAAGCTTTGCAGTCGCACCAGAATTTAGCTGACTTAGTACAGCTGTGTTCTGTCCACTTGTAGTAACATTGGCTGTACTTTCTTGTCCTGTTGAATCTGTAATGGTTGCTGTTTTGTCAAAGTAATACCCATCTGTTCCTGTAAGCAAAACAGCTTTAAGAGCATCGCTAACAGCGTCGGACAATGTAACATCATGTAAAGCTACGTTGCCTTCGTTCTTAACCGTTATGGTGAACTTGGCTAAATCTCCTGCTTTGTAGATTCCTGCAGTTTTACCAATACCAATTACTCCATCCTTATTGGTTGTTCCTGTATTAGTTTTATCAGCTGTCATACTTACAGACATTTGTGGATAATGTACAGCATACTTACCAATACTAATAATTTCTGTATCATTGTGCATTGCTTCATCAACTGGAAGTGCAACGATCTTAGAGGCGTTATTAGCAGTGTTTCCTGCATTTGAGTTGCCGCCTTTAGTAGTCTTGTCTTCTGTAGAACTATTGTCTTCGGCAGAAGTTGCCTGAGTTAAAGCACCTTTAGTAACATCTGTTGCGTTGGAAGTGTTTTCAGTAGTGTTGTCACTCTTTTCCTCTGTGGTGTCATTCTTTTTCTCTGTAGAGGTGTCACCTTTACCTTCTGTTGTGCCACCATTGTCATTTCCACCACCAGCAGTTCCACTATTTTCATTTGCAGTTTCAATCACACTTGCAGTGACATTTACACTATTTTTTAAATTTAAAGCTCTCTTAATATCTTTTCTTGCTGTCATTGTAAGTTTTAAATTAACGCTTTTGCCTGCCTGGATTTTATCAATCGTGAGGGACTTGGCTAAAGCTCCTGCACTGTATGAAGTGTTAGAATCACTAGAAGTGTCTGAAGTGCTTGGAGTATTGTCACTGCTGCTGCCACTATCACCATCAACGGAAACAAATATTTGTTCACCGGTATCAGTGGTTACATAGTACCCTTTTTGTAAGTCAAACTTAATTGTTCCGACATTAACTGAATTCTTTAATTCTTCACTAATTGTGTCGGTTACTTTGACATAGTGTAAATCTGTATCACCATAATTTTTAACAATAATGTTGTATGTGATAACATCTGGATACTTGTAAATACCAGGAGTTCTCTCACCTTCGTACTTCATTGTTTCGGAGTTGTAAGTTCCACCGGTTGTTTTGTCGGCTTTAACGCTAACAGATAAATGTGCACCTGAGCTAACACCCTGTTCACCAACTCGCATTAAGCTTACTCCTTTATCGGTAAGGATAGCAATGTCTGCTGGATCTACAGTAGTAACATCTGTGTAATCGTTTAAATTATCTGTGTCAAAGTCTAATGATTTCTTTGTAGTTGTTTTACTCGTTGTGCTGGTGTCTGCCTTACTTGTAGTGTTGGACTTGGCTAAAGATGAATCATCTTCCTCTTTAGGTTCTCCTACAGCAAAGCTTGCAGCTAATTTAACTTCCCAGTTTGGCATTGTGAATTCAATACTCTGTTCAGTTTTTGTAATTTTTAATTTACTTGTTACATCTTTACCAGTGTTGTCAGTGATTTGAAACTCTTCAAAATGATACCCTTCATTTGGAAGTGCTTTTACCATTACAGATTGTCCTTCTATAACATCGTATGTTATGTAATCTTTTCCCACACTTCGATTACTAACAGAATTACCAGTTACAGAAATACTACCATGATTAGCTATTTTAATCCCTAATTTAGCAGTAGTACTTGCGTAAACTTGAGATGCTTGGCTAAAGCTCAAAGCACTTATCACAGCTAATGCTGTAATGCACAAAAAACCAACAAATCTTTGTAAAGAAAATTTCATTCGCATACCTATCACTCTCCTTTTAATTTTTCAAATTTAACTAGTATAACTTTATTAGCACAAGGAAACCACCTCCAATTAAGCTTAATTTATTTTTATTTGTATACTATTTGAAATGTAAAAAGCCCCAGCGTAATGCTGAGGCTTGGAGAAAGTATTGTAAATGTGCGGGGATACAAATACCTTCAAGATAGTTGCTGTGGCAAGACAGCACTGCTAAGCCCAACCGGGGAATTGGGCTAAAGAGATGATAAGCTATGAAACTTATCATCTCTGAAAGCTAGTAAATACTAGCATAGTGACAGTAACGATGGTTACTCAGAGAAAAATACAGTGTACCCTAACTGGGCTAAAGTTCTGAATGACTTTTACATCTTACAAAACTATTGTAAAATCTTCTCCATTCTTTACGACTGTAAGATTTTGTTGTTCAACCACATCGTCTATCAAATCCTTTAACGAGTAGTTTAGTTCCCTTTGTTTTGTCAAGATTTTAGAAACATTGTACTTAGTACTTTTACCTCTCCATGCAAAAATTCTATCACTAGTGCTTAACGTTCCTAAATCTACAAAACCAGAATCATTCATTAATCTCCACTCTATTAAACTTCCAATGCTTTCTCCACCAAGTTCTGTTAATTTTTCTACTTTAAGAGTGCACTCACTAACTTGTCTAAAGCTATTTCTACCAGAATACAAATGTGCATTGAAATTAAATTTACCGCTGACCTTGGCTAAATCTAAATCAACCCACTCAGCACACCTAACACCACAATTGTCTTTAGAACTAAGAAGCTCTTCTCTCTCCTCTCCATGTCCTAGAATTGTGAGATGACCATCTTCTTTTGTAGTGATTAGGTCAATACTATTTACTACTGTGTCTTTCCACTGCAGTTTTACTCTAATCCACCTTGTGTCATCTGGAATTGTATTTGCTACTACCTCGTTCCAGTAAGAAAATTCTGGACTGTAGTTTTCCCAGTTAAACTTAGTTCGCTTTCCTCTAATTCCAAGATTAAGCTTTGCTAAATGTTCTTTTAGAATTTCATGCAATACTCTATTTTCCTCTTTTGTTAAAATTGAAACTAAGTCTGCTGTGCTAAATCTATCGCATAGCTCTTTTCCAATTCTAAGTAACTCCTCATCACTAAGGCTCTTTTCTAACAGTTCTAAATTACTCCAAAACAATGATGGTAGCTTGTCTAAAACTTGTGCAACACCGGCCCCACCCTCACCACTTAGCTTCTGTTTAATAATTTGTTTAACTGTTGTTAGACTGCCATTTCTTAAATCTTTAACAATCACACGATGTTCAATGCTTCTTGAAAATTTATTGTAATCTAAAAACTCTAATACTTTGATAGCTCTATTTGCAATTTTTCTTGACTCGGTTAAAGCTAGTCTAAAGCTTTCTGCATTACACTTTTCCAACGCTTTAACTAACCATTTCTTTTCACTTGTGGTTAATTTGTATTTTCTTCTCACTAAGCAGTAATCAACGCAAGTAAGCAAGACATCAGCACTAATTTCACTTTCGATTTCGATGTGTTGGTCAAAAGCATTGTAAAAGTTAACTCTTGATTTTCTCGAAGAGTCCTCTAACAAATCACTTAAAAAAAATTCCATTCTCTTTTCCTTTCTTGTAAGGGAGGTCTGTGACCTCCCTGTCTAAGGCTAAACTATTTGTAACTTTCAATTTAACTGAGGACAAATTCCGACTATCTCTTACTGTTACGCAAATCAGTTAAATACGTTTAGCCAAAAACGTTAGTAATACTTCAATTCTGCTTTCCAATTTAAAGATTAGTAAAACTAGAATTTTTTCTCTTAACTTGTAATTTTTTATAATTAATGTTACTTATAGAATGGTTTTTTAATTCATTTGGAAAGAAGTAATTACAAATGTTAAAGAAGTGAAATTGTGTAGCTATAAAAACATTATTTTAGTTATTTTCAAAGATCTTTGCTAAAGTACAAGCTAAAGCTATTTGTGTTTCATTCATTTCATCAAAGTGATGTGAAACTTGGCTAAACCAGAGACTTTTATTTTCACTTAATCGTGAAGTTGTGCGTAAGAAATCATTTAGCACCTCCAAACACATTTTGTCAGATAGAAATAAAGCCAATTCTGGATTATCAAGATAGTTTGATAGCTTTTTAATCTTCTCCTGATTTTCTTTTAGCTTTTTATAACCTTTGAAAAAGTTTTCAACATTCGTACATTTCTTCAATTCTCTGTACAAGTTTCGATTTAGCGTATTAAGTATTAAAATCTCTTTTTCTGTCTTTTTGCATAACTGTCTTAAAGTGTACGATTGAGTGTTAACTTCTTTTTCAAAATTATTTAATTGCTTGGCTAAATCTTTGGATAATTCTAATTCATTTTTACTTTTAATCTTGTCTAAAGCGGTATCTGAAACTCTGTCTGAAACTCTGGAATTTATACATTGCAACAGATATTCTTGCCAGGCTTGTAATTCTTCTTCTGTGTAATTTAATGTAAAATTACGTTTCCCCATTGTACTTTCCTTTCGCCATTGTACTTCATTTTCATCATTGCACTTTCTTTTCTGTTAAAGATTTACAATGTTTAATAAATATGTGTCCAAATACTTCTCTAGTAATTCATCATCATTAAATCCAGTCCCTTTGTAGAACTCTTCGGCTATACCTCCGCCTATTGCACTAATAATATCTGTATCACAATCAAATGAGAGTACATTTCTTAAAAAGCCTTCATAGTTCTCACTTTCAATAAAACAACGGATTGCAACTGGCACACTGTCTTGGCACAGAGAATTCCATTTGTAATTATTTCGGTACTGGGCTAAAGCTAAATCTGTTCCATATTGATATTGACTACTAGGATATTGGGAGACTGCGTATTGTAATATCTCATTTTTCGAAGCACCAGTTCTTGCAATGTAAATACACTTTGAGGTAACGACTGCACCTTTTATTCCTTCAGGATGACTGTGAGTGCATTCGGCTGATTTGATTGCGTATTTAATAACATCGCTTTCTTGGCTAAAGTGCTCTCCAATGAATGAGCATCTCATTGCAGAACCATTGCCAAAACTATTTGTTGGTTCTTTAGAGCCTCTCTTTAACCAATCTTTAAAAAGCCCACAGTAGCTCTCGTCTGGATATTTCTTGGCTAAAGTGGTATAGGCTTTCGAGAACGGAATATCTTTCAGAATAGCTAGTTTACATGCTAAAGTTAAAACTGTATCGTCAGTGTAGAAATTCTGTTTAGTAAATAGTTCGCAGTGTTTCCAATCTAAATCTTTTGGTCTGTAAAATTCATAGAATGAGCCTGCAATGTCACCAAGAATAGCACCTATTACTGCCATTTTTAATTACCTCCTTTACTAAAATAAAAACGCATCAGACTTTTGAATCTAATGCGTTTTTAGAATTATTTATTTATAAATTTCTTTTATAATGTATACTCTTTGTCTTCAAAAACAATAACATCGTCTGGTATTTTATCACTATTATCTCTTGTTGATTTCTCTAGCTCATCAATTATTAACAATGCATGTTTTCTACACATTTCCAAGTTTTTAAAACAAAAATGCGCTTCTTCCTTTGTAACTACAAAAGTGTCTGTCGTTATCTCGTCTAAAGCGAAATAATAACTTGTAAGTGAAGTAGCTTTAGATAGTAGTGAAATAGAAATTGGAATCTCCATCTCATTTGAAATGTAATGAAGTAACGTGGCTAAATTGTTGCTTCGCAAAACTTCTGTACGCTTTTCTACACTCTCTTCGTTTATATCAAAAGTATCGATGATGTATTTAAAATAGAATACGGCAGATAATGCTGCTTGTACAACTGTATAATTTGTCGCATAATTATGTGAAATAGCGTGTCTTACGAAGTTATAATTTTCTTTAGCCATTGCTAAATAAGTGCGATGTTTTGGTTTAACATAATATGTAGAACTGTTATCTAATTTACTCACAGTAATAGTAATAACCTCCTTTCTTACTTAGCTAAAGTTTATTAGGACATTAGCAATGATAGCTTTTTTACTTAGCTAAAGTTTATTGGGATACCCACAGTAATAATCCTTTTCGCATAATGTTTTGATGTATGGTACTATTGATATTCCAAAAGTAGTCAACTGTGCTAAAGTGAATATCAATGCTATCTGCCAAGAGAGCTTTAAACTTCCAAAGATCACTTTGCTGCATTTTTTCTTTTACTAAAACAAAAACATCAACATCACTATCTTCTCTAGCTTTATTAACAGCGTAGCTGCCATGAAGAATTACTCCAACTACTTTATCACCATAGTTATCATTAAGTGCTATGATTGCCTTGGCTAAATCGTTTGCCTTTGATTTCGATATTGCCGTTATGATACGATTATTTTTTACAATTGAAATGTCAATGTTGTTATTCTCTTCAATAGCAGCTAAGAGTGAATTGTGTAAATGATTTCCTATTAAAAATTGAAACTCCTTTGAACGTTGCATAATAACCTCCAATAGAATAATTAGCGACTTGAATGAATTAATTAATGGCTTGAGTAAATTAATTCAACTCCAAGTATTTAGTTGGAACTTCTTTAGTTAACCATACATCATTGACGGATTGAAAGAAGTCATAGCCGTCTTTTTGCATCTGTTCCGCATTAACTTGGAAAATAACAGGTGTGCCATGACGCTTTCCAACATTGGTGGCTGTTTCGACATCTGTAGATAAATGTACATAAAGTCGTTCCATTGGAAGAAGTCCCTGCTCTTGAATTGCTTTCACTGATTTAACACCTGTTCCATGGTAAAGAACTTTTGGTGGTTCTTTCTTTTCTAACTCAACGTCTACAGGAATTGAATGCCCTTGATTTGCTCTAATTAGAGTTTTATCTTGGCTAAAGCTGTAACGCTGTTTCTTGTCAGTCTTTACAATTTTCTCAAGAGTTGCTTTGCTAAAGGCCTCGTTTTTATTAATACCTTCCACCAATTCATCTACGTTTGCCCATCCATGTTCGTCTAATGTAATTCCGATTACTTCTGGTTTGTGCCGTAAAATCATACTAATGAATTTACTAAGTCTTTCTAAACGTCTTTCTCCTGTCTCTGGTTTAAATTGTCTTTTTGTTTCTTGCATTTTATTTACCTCCGAGATTGTTACTTGGCTAAAGTATAAAAGAAAACCACAACAATTACTTACTGCTGTGGTATTAAGCATTACACTATTAAGTTTAAAATAAATTCATTTTTAGTAAATTTGTGTACTGAGCTAAACCACTGCTTCGCAAAGAGTACTTAGTTAATAAAACATTTCATTAAAATAAATTCATTGTTTTATACTCTTTACCTGCCTGCGCTAGTAATTGTATAGATTTTGGAAATATTTTTAAAACTTTATTAATATTTTCTTCTGTAATATAAAACTGAGTTATAGAATGTTTATCATATGCTGCTTGTCCGTTAGATTTTGTTTCCATTAGAAATGTATAAAATCTTTCCCAGCTAACGAATTTTATACAATCAACATAATTATATGTATCTTTCAATATTTTATCTAACTCAGGAAAATTAATAGTCTTTGCAGTCAATAGCAAGAACTCAAATGATTCTGGTGCCCAATAGGTAATATGTTTTGTTGGGTGCTGATTACAAGTTGAAATTAAATCTTTAATAAAACATCCAAAAGCTGCTCCATCAACAATACATAAGATATCAGTATTTTCTATATTTTCTAAGAAAGAAATAACTTTAGTATTTCCGTATGTGCTTGTAATTTCTATATTATTGAATACTTTGTTAAAGAATTCTAATCCAGATTTGGAATCTTCTGTGGCTATTAAATTTACATTTCCATTCGTATATGTGAGTGTTGGATAACGTTGTTGTAATGTATAAACTTGCTTCTTTTCTTCTTCTGAGTATTCATTTTGTAATCTGTAGATTTCTGTTACACTATATGGTAACATTTTTAATGCTTTTCTATTAATAAATACAAAATAATTACCAGATTCTTTTACAAATTTAGTAAAGTCAGGACGTTGTATAAATCTATTGTTTTCTTCAATAAAAATAATAGTATCAGTTAAATTCCCTAATTCCTGTTTCCATGTTGCCGTTAATGATTTTCTTAAATATACCATAAACTTAGCATTTGTTTCTACAGTGATACCTGAACCTCTACCACTTAATAAATAATCATACATCATATTTAATAATGTTGTTTTTCCAGTTGCACTGTTTCCTTGTATAAAAGTAATATTTCTCTTGATATCGAATTCGAAAAGTAATTTTTTATTGTAAACTTTAAAATGATATTTTCCTTTCATTATAACCTCCATTGTGGTATTAGATTAATGCTGCTGGGTTAAAGCACTGCTTCGCAAAGAGTACTGGGCTAAAGTGAAATATGCTAAGGTGAAATACCAGTTAAATGAATTCAGCTTCTGGAACGATACCGTCTTCTACTAAGTATTCTGCTTTAATTACTTCATCAACGTAGTCCACTGTGTTTTTTACAATCTTATTTGAATTCATTATTTTAAAGTCTATACCTAAAGGTTGGCAAGTTCCAAAATCCATTATGTGTTCTAGAAAAACTGTTAAATCACTGTTCTGCTCTTTTTCATATATCTTCGCTATTTCAATAATCCATTTTGCACAGTTATCCCCACAATTTGAAATGTTGTAAATGAATGAGGTGTCTTTTAATAATAGTATTAAAACTTTTACTCCTCCTGAGATATCTTTTGGACCTATTGGGCCAAGTACTGGGCTTTCTATTAAATGTGGGCTAATTACCTCTGAATTATCTACGTCTTTAATCATTTGTTTTACTAAAGGATCTTCTAACCATTCATCTTCCCATACATTATCAAAATAACGTGGGGCATCCGTTAGTACTTCTACGTTTCCTCCACAATACCAAATATTTAACATATTATAATCTCCTCTCCATTTTTATATCTCATTTAAATCTTTTTAATCTTCTTCTATTCTAGTCTTCTTTTATTTTAATTTAGTAAAACCAAGGCAGGCTGCGACACCTTGCTTGGCTGTAAATAATGTGGGAGTATTGGACGACTTACACCAGAAGTTCTTGGCTAAAGCGAACTGCCATACTCTCTTTTTACTTCTTTAATGAATTCTTCTTTCGTGCCCATGATTCTGTATGGGCTGTATTCACCGTATGCTTCTGGTCTGCTGATGGTGATTATCTCTATCTTACTCTTTTCAGTTATTTCTGAAACCTGGTGCTTTAACTGGGCTAATGCTTCCCCCAATACCGTTTTGAAAGCAATAGAACCAATCTCTTTATCATTCCTTACGATTAAATATACCACCGTTTAAGACCTCCTTAAAATCTGTTTCTGATTTTATTTTACCATTTTCATAATATCTTCGCAATAAAGCACCAATAATGTTAGGTATGCTTTTCTTATAGACATACTTATGTAGCCATTGATTAAACTGTAAATCCCATGCTGTGTTAAATTGTATTTCAATAGGATAATGGAATTCATCCATCTGATAATGAAGATGTACCCCTCGGTACCCATCATCAATAGTCTTTCCATGGGACATATCACTAATTCTAAATTGTTCTGGCAGTTCCATGGCTAAAACGTCATCGTAATTAGTGTACACTGATCTAAAGCCTAGGATATCATTAAAGACTCTATTGGCTTCTTTAGTGTAATAATAACGTTCGTAATTATGTAGCATTGAATTTAAATCTTTAATCCGGAATGGAATATCAATGGTTGTTAGTATAGCTTCGTTGTTATAATGATCTGTAACTGTTTGAAGTTCTTTGAAAAGTTCTTCTTTGCTAAAGCGTCCCAGATCTTCTACGAAACTAACACCTAAATTGGACTTAACGGAGAGCTTCTCTAACTTTTCTAGAGTAAGTCCGCACTGTGCTAAATTGGAAATGCAAGGATTGTTTTTGTCTAGCATGATTGAGTGTTCACCTCCTTTCGAGTAATAAAAACGGATGGATTAACTCCCTCCTACAAATGTAAAAATGGAGGGATTAACTCCCTCCTATAAAAATAAAAACGGAGAGTCTAACAACTCTCCTACGAAAATAAAAGGGTAGCCGAAGCTACCCGTAAAAATAGTTATTAAATTAAAAAAGCTATTGTACTGTGCTAAAACCAAGATTCGTAATGCTCGCTTCGCTCTCGTGATCTAAAGATACTTAGCAGTACTGCCAACTTGATTCTTGGTTAAAGTACTCTCCAAGGAGCTTCATCGTTAGAAGCCTTAAAATTGTAAACTGGTTTCATTATGTTAATAGGAATAACAGTTTCTTTAATAACATCTATAATGTCATCTAAGGATTTGTATGCCATTGGTGCTTCGTCTAAGGTATGTTCATTTACAGAAGTCGTGTATACACCTTTCATAGCTTCTTTGTATTCTTCAAGACTTATAGAACTTTTAGCTTTTGACCTTGACATAATTCTGCCAGCTCCGTGTGGAGCGGAATAATTCCATTCTGAATTACCTAGTCCTATAGCTAGGATTGAACCATCTCTCATATTAATTGGAATCAACACCATCTCATTTCTGTATGCTGCGATTGCACTTTTCCGTAAAATCATTTCTTTTGTATCGATATAATTATGTATTGTATGGAAAGAATCTAACTGGGTTAAATCACTTTTCTTCAGAATTATTTCTGCTATCTTCTCTCGATTTCTTTTTGCAAACTGCTGGCAAATTTCAACATCATGAAGATAGTCATTAAGATACTTTCCTTGTAACCAACACAAATCTTCTGGAACAGTTAAACCACGATTTTCAAATTCCTTGGCTAAAGCTTCCAGTGCCTTTTGTATTAACTGTTGTTTGCCATCAGCTCTATAAGAAGAAATTAGTTCCTTTCTTTTCGCATAGTACTCTTCTTTACCATGACATAAATCGATTGCAATGTTTTGATAAATCTCTGCAACCTGTTTCCCAAGATTACGACTTCCTGTATGAATTATTAAATAGAATGTGCCATCAGATGCTTGGTCTATTTCGATAAAATGATTTCCACTTCCCAATGTTCCCAATGAGCACAGTAGTCGTTCTTTATTTCGTAATGACTTATAACAACGTAAATCTGTGAAAGAAAACTCTTCCTGTGCCATTTCCCATACCTGCATGCCTGAAGGAATGTAATGACAGATCTCATCTATTTTCTCAAAATCTAATACTTTTTCTGCTAATTTTACTGTGTACATTCCACATCCAATATCTACACCAACAATGTTTGGACATACTTTATCTGTGACAGTCATCGTTGTTCCGATTGTACACCCTTTACCAACATGTACATCTGGCATAATACGAATGTGACTATTTTTTGTCAATTCATAATCGCACATCCTACGAATTTGTTCGACTGCTTCTTGCTCAAATACTTTTGCATAACAAATTGCTGTATTTACTTTTCCTTTTATTTCAAACATAAATCTCCTTTCTACTTTTTATCGCACTTTGGCTAAATTACCGTAGACTTCCATGAATGAATAATGATTTCCTGTTGCACCAATAATGATGTGGTCAGCAAAGGTTAAACCTAACAGGTCCGCTGCTTTATTTAACTTTTGTGTTATTTCAATATCTGGTTTGGATGGTATGATACTTCCACTTGGGTGATTGTGTACAACAACAAATGTTGAAGCGTTTGCTAATAGCAGAGAAATCATTAAACCACGAGTATCTAATAGTGATGTATTTACTGTACCACGATTTAACCTAAAGAAATGTAAAGGTTTGGAATCTGTGGTTAAAGCAATTACAAAAATCTCTTCACTAATCTTTTTATTAATTTCGAATACATCTGTCATTAATTTTACCACATTGTCTGGTGTATTTAAAATTTCCACTTCATCGTAGTTAATCACTTTGATCTTTTTTAAATAAAGACTATTATCCTCACGTTGCATTACTTCTGAAACTTTAATTTCCATTTTGCATACCTCCTGTTAAATGTAAATGTTGCGCTTGGCTAAAGCTGATTTGACTCAAGCACGTACTTGGCTAAAGCCTAAAGATAGCACTGAGCTAATACCAAGCATCAACTATTACAAATGAGGTGATGCACATTCACTACCACACAAATGTCACCTACTGATTTAGTACCTGATAAATCTTAGGTTCATTCTTTTTCAGCTTTTCCCATGCTATTGTACATTGTTTACAATGAAAGTTTTTCATTTTATTAAGTATCATTCTCTCTTCATCATAAATGGAAGCAACTGGAGGACACAATGCTGATTCTCCTAATTTAATATCACCATTAGGAGCAATAGCTGGTGTACAGTTTTTGCCTTTTAGATATAATGTCATAGAAATTCCATTTAAATGAAAACCATGTTTAGCAAGTAATCTAACATTAGTACACTTTGGTCCAATAGTGTTCCAATTCTTTTCTGAGTAATTTTCTAAAGCTCGACCTTGTGGATAAAGACACCTATCTTTATCATTAGATAATCCTACTAAAGGGTCTATGGTGGATGCAATTTTATTAAGCCAATAAAGTTCTTTTTCTGTTAATTTATCAGGATAAAATCTCGGATCATTAGTGACCTGTATGTAAATAGATTTCTTTCCGTATTTTTTAACAAGAGTTTCAACGTGACTAAAGACTTCTTTGTTACGTACAAGTTCACGTCCATTGGTAATAAAAAGTAATGCAGAGAACTTACCTGCTTTTAACCACTCTTCCTCAATAATATCTAACATTGCTAAAATGTTAGGATGTTCAAAAATCTCTCCACCAGAAAAACACCATGTTGGAATACTATACTTCGTTAAAAAGTTAAGAACATCTTTTAAAGTACTGATTGACATATTTTCACCATCAGGTTTACAATCAGATAAACAATGATTACATCCCATTTTACATGCATAGGTTAAGTTAATTAACATAACAATTTCTCCTTTGACTCCTTTTATAATTTTTCTATAATTACTCTTTGATTACGATTTTTCAATCTTCTTAAGTCTACAATTATTTACAAACATGTATCCCTTAGAATGTGCACTACGTTGCACAATAAAACTACAAACATAATTTCCATCTTCTACGGCTTTATTGGTATTCCACAACAATGCATGCGGTCCATAGTAAATAGCATATAGATGTTTATAGCTACCTTTAAAAAATCCTCTATGGTTTTTCGGTACATGTAATAGTTTTACTTTTGCATTCTTGTAAGTTTTACCAACTTCAAGCACGTTGTCTGTTTTACTTTTAATGCTTGTAACTTCTTGGCTATTGCTTGACTCCCTTCGGCGCTTCGCGCCTTCGGTCAAACAGCTAGGTCGCTTCGCTCCCAGCTCGCCTGCGGCTCGCAATGGCTGCCGCTGCTCTTGTCTAAGGCTTGGTTGCGTAGTTATTTCAATTTTTTCCGGTTGATCTAACTTGGCTAAAGCTAGCTTAGCCTCCTGCAGTTCTTCTTGGCTAAAGTTCTTGGAAAGAACTTTGTAGCAGATTTCTTTGTCACTTGCCTGTTTTAGCAACTTCATTAGGAAATAGTAATTGTATAAAAACAAAAGTCGTGCATTGTTAAATGTCACATTGAATGGTCTGTTTTTATCGATATTGTGCAAGCTATACCGATCTTGTGTGTCCAAGTAATAAAACACTTCTTCGTTTCCACTAACATTTCGAACTCTGTATCCATAGTAGCTATGTTCGGTATCCCAGCTGGAAAATATTTTAGTAAGTATTTCAACGTGGTTGTGCTTGGCTAAAAGTTTTGCAACGAATGAGATGTTAACGTCTGGGCTAAAGCTGAAATGTTTTCGTTGTAGACAATCAAAACAAATAGTAATTAAATTATCTTCTAATAAGTAAAGCATAGAATCCTGTACGCTATGATTACAGCAAGTGCAAGTACACTTTTTATCTTTGTAAGATATTAGTGAATAGTTTTTAGCTTGGTCGCTCATGTAATCGAATGAGAAAAGGCAATAACGTTCGCTTTCTTTGCTAAAGACTTTTATTAGTCTTAGAATGTAATTTGTATTATCGCTATACATATAACTTTTCACAATAAGGTCTATATCCTCTTCTTTTAATATCGCAATCATAACCTTCCTCCCTGTAGTTTTGGAAAATTATAAAATGTTCAATTGTGAAATAAGAGTTTGTATACCTGTGTTATCTGTTTGGAATGTGTTATGATTTCACTCTTCATACCTCATCATCGTTATTTTCTTCAATATTTGCCATTTAGTCATCCTCTTCATCATCAATATTTAATAATTTATGCCCTAATTCTCATAATTCGTACTCACTTAACCCTTCGAAAGGATTATCTATAGTTTCTTCATAGCAATCTTCATAAGAATCTTTTGCGTAATCAGGGAGATTAAATACTGTAACTAAATTATCATACTTTTCTTGTCCTATTTTAAATAAAATAGAGCATAAACTTGTATTAAAAAATAAAGAAGTAAAATGTATCACTCCTTTAAAATCTAAAAGTACAGATTCATTAGATTCTATGTAAGGCATTATCCTACCCTTTAAAATTTCTGCATCTCTTACACACACATCGCTGTATCTAAAAATTCATTCACTTTAATTATTGCCATAATTAAAACCTCCTTTGGTTTATTTGATTAAATTGTTAGATCTGGGCTAAAGCCCTTCTTGATTTAAAATAGATTTAACTTAAACAATCCTGTATTGTTCTGGGCTAAAGCTTTGAACTCATTTGTTGTTATGATTGAGAGATGTAACGGGGCTAAACCTTCTAATACTTTTATGGTGGCGTTTTCCTTCTCGTTGTCTAATCCTGCTACTGCATCTGTAATGTAGTACACGTATTTGCCGACGTCGATCAAACTGGATACTGTGGCTAAGACGCAGCATTCTGCAACAACACCTGTGATAACTACACTTGAAGCGTTATGAACTGCTTCTTGGATTTCTTTAACACTGTAGGAGGAAAAGGTCGATTTGTCGTAGCATTTGTAGTTTTTACAACGCTGTTGTAGTTCCTGGTCTAAATCGTTATACCACTGGTTTGCGTTGATCTCTGCGTACTCTTTGTTGTAGTTCTTCCATACTCCTGTTGGATGTGCTGAGGCTATGTAACGTGTTAGTATTGTGTTGTCTTGGCTAAAGTGACCATCATCCAGTAAGGCAAGAACGTTAGAGAGTGCATTGTCGTAGTTCTTACACTCCCAAGGTTGTCCTTCTTTGTAGACGTTTTGCATGTCAATGATAAGTAAAAGTGGGTTGTTTAAATAATCATTCATTGTTAATTCTCCTTTATTAATATTATGGTTTATTTCATCTTCTTATTGAGTTCTTTGTGAATTTCTCTTTTTACTTTTTTCTTTATAACCTTGTCAAGGTTTCCTTTTGAGATATTTTCAATGTCATTTAAAACGGAGGCTGTTTTGCCTAATTTTCTGGTTGCTTTATAAAGTTCATTCACTAATTTACTCATGGTATTCTCCTTTTCATTTGTTTTCAATGGTTATCACAACTTATCATTTATTTTCAATGGTTTTCAATTCTTATCATTTGTTTTCAATGATTTTCAATTCTTGACGTTAATTATCACTGGTTATCAATTCTTTACAGAAGTTATCATTTCTTATCATTTCTTTACATGTAACAAATACTCTATTAAAACGAAATTAGATTACTGGACTAAAGCTGATGGTGCTGGGCTAAAGCTAATACAAGTAAATGCCTCCGGCGGACGAGCGCCGGTTTGTAATTAGTAAACTAGGCTAAAGCTACAGCACACATCTAGGCTAAAGCAGATCTAAAATAATTTCATTGTCTGTGTTGCCTTTACTTCTTCTTTAGTCTTTACTTCTTTTTCATTAGATTTTTGTTCTGTACCATTCTGTAGTTCGTTTTCTAGCTGCGTGATTAACGAATTAGAAGTTGTTTTAATTCTTTGTAAGGATTGTCTAAGTAAGTCAACATCGTTTTCTTCCCACCCAACAATGTATGGGAATGAGTAATCACTTGTATCCAATCCTAAGAAAGTACTTACAACGAATGCGACGCTTTCAGCTTCGACTTCAGCTTGATTACGTGAATTATGTTCATCTTCATGTAAAATTGAATGTGCAATTTCGTGAATTAAGGTCGATAGATTTTCGGACTCACTCATACCTTCTCTAATTGTAATTGTATGTGTTGTAAAATTACATGTTCCTTTACAGGTGTCTTTGGCTAAAGCTGCAAACTCTATTTTGTAATCAGTAAGCTTGGCTAAAGCTGTGAAGAGTTTTTGATACCCATTCACATCTTTCACAATAGATACTGGGCTAAAGCTTGGAAGCTCTTCCCCTTCTGTCTGACTGATATCGAATACAGCAGTTGTTCTAAATGTAATGTACACTTCGCTATCTTCATCGTCTGGGTCTTTCTTGTATTTCATTGGTGCAAGAATTACTATTCCCTTTTCTCCTTGCTTTACATGTCGATTAAACTTCGTTTCCCATGCTTTATATCCGGCAACTAAGGTGGCATTAGGGTTTTATAGATAAATTAGTATTGTGTTGTTAATACTATAGTTTGTGAATTTAGAAAAGGTTACTAAGTATTTCTGATAACGTTCACTATTGAATAGTTCTTTTGTTCCGTGTTCTAGCTGTGTTAGAAGTTTATTTACCTTTTCGCTTCTTTTGATGCACTTCTCATTTCCCTTATCACTCGTTTCGCTTCTTTTGATGCACTTTTCGCTATTGGTTGAATTACTTTTCATGTTTGGCCTCCTTTGGGATGTACTTGGCTAAAGCTGTGACCAATGTGCTAGTCAACACAGCACTGTAGCATTATTTTTCTATGCTTAATATTTGGATATCATAGTCAGCACCATTAACATCATTTATCCAAGCTATTTCTCCGTTACTGTTTATGCCGTACCAATCTGTACACTTACCTTTCATTCTATTGAACTCTTCTTTGCTTAAAGTTTTATCTGTTTTAGCACTGTAGGAAAGTGCAAAATCTTTGTAAAGCTTTTCCTGGGCCAAAGCTAAATCGGTAAAATACTTTTTCTTAGAAATGTGATCTGTGAGAATTCTAGTACTACGTTCTCTAATAGAAATAACAATGTAAATCATGATAGACCTTCTTTCTGTTTCTGATTTGTTTTAATTAGAATATTAAATTTAAAAACCCAGAAGAGCTGCGAAACTCAACTGGGCTAAAGCTGTTAGGCTGTTAGGCATCTTCTCGTCTTCTTGTTAGATTGTTCTCTTGTTTATGTTCAGTTGTACTTTTGTTATCTTTTATTTTTAAATTCCTGCAGCATTACAATGCATGCAGCGGCCGATGGCAACATAATAAAATCTTTACCGTCATGTACAAACTTATTTGGAAATACATCACATTTTAAAAGATCTTCTAATGCTATCCAATAAATAAAGTTTCCATCTGTAATCATACTTTCTGTAGCAGCAAGTGGTTTTTCATTACAATTAATTTTAGTATTTTTACTATTAAATGCATAAGTTATTTGTTCTGAAGTCATTTCTGTTTTTGCATAGAATAATAGTTGTGGTTTTCCGCCCTCAAGCACATCTCGATAGGCTGCAATTAACTGTATTGGTTCGTTATTCTTGGTTATTAGTGTTTTAAATGGAATTCCGAGTTCATCATTGATTTCTTCAATAATGGCATTCATTAAACCATCTTTTGTAAATAGATAAGACTCGTCTAAGGCGTATTTAATTTTTAGGCTTGCTGTAACACTGTTCGAATAGGTCTCTTCACCAATTGACATTCCCTTTTTTCGAAATATCAATGCTATCTTTCCGTCAGCACTTTCCACAAAACCATTAAACCCTAAATGATTTGAGAGTGAAGAAGTTTTTAATGAATGAATAAAAGGACCACACTCTAACAGTTCTCTTACACTTATTCCCTCGGCTAAAGCGTAATCAATAGCACGATTTGTTACTAAAGATTTGTAATAATTAGTTCTTCCCGTAGTAATTGTGAAAGTGTTGGAATCATCACTCATGTACCAATCATCAACACGTATATTTATACTGTTGTATATTTTGGCTGAGCTAAAGCTTTTGAATAATTCATTAAAGTTATTGACAACAATGCCTGGAAGTTTGTACTCACTTCCTGGGCAATCGACTATTTCAACGTTTTTATCAAATAACCACGCATCCTGTATAACAGGGAATGTAGTCACGCCTGTAGAATTTCTTTTCTGAATGAAATTCTTTTCCATTGAATAACGTTTTAAAAGCCCTTCGTAATCTGTTGTCAATCTTTGTAAATTTTTACCCATAAGACTACTCCTTTTTTTAATAATTTATTTTTGGTAAAACAAAACCCAGAAGAGCGGTGAAACTCAACTGGGCTAAATATCTTACTTCGGTACTCTCGTACCTGCCAGTAAGAATTTAATGCTTGTATAGTCCTGTGCTAAAGCGGAACTAATGTGTGGTTGTTGTTCCACAACTTAAAATACTTTTAAATGTAGATTTCGGTGATTTGTGATTATTCCATAATCTTCTTTTGAGGTAATATCTCTTATCTATTGTTCTATTGTCCATCCATGTGACATCTATCCAATACCATTTTCCACTGACCTTAACTCTGTTCCAACCATGGAACCCATTTGCATAACCTGTGTAGTATTTACATGGAATATTACAAATCTTGCACATTGACCAGAATGCATCGGAATAGTCCCTACAGACTCCTGTTCCTTTTTTAAAGAGGGTGCCTGCTTCAGAGTTGTCGTAATTACCTTCTTTGTATTTTGTATGCTTACAAATCCACATTGCAATTTTATGAACTGCTACTTTGTCTGTATCGCCATTGTGTACACCCACCTTACGGACAGCTTTCTTGGCTAAAGCCCAGTATCTGCTGCGGCTTTTGACTGTGTCTCCTTTTGTACTGGAAAGGGTAAGATAGCAGAGTGTATTACCTATTCGTCGTTTTTGCATATCTTTACAGCTGTTATCTGGATTGCCTGGTATATTTAGGAATTGCTTATAGTAGCTTTGTGCGCGATTAATCTCGATGAATCTTATAGTTGTAAGTTTTGTTCCTGCCATTTGATTGATTTGATTTATCATTGGTTTTATTTCTTCGTATTTACCTACGTAACCGATTTTTCCTTGTAGTACTCGGTTGAGGACTGTATTGAGAGGTGTGCCATGGGTGTTGTAGGTGTTGCGATGTAATTTAGTGTTTAACTCTTTTTGGTAAATCTTTGTTTGTATTTTGACTCTGTTTTTGTATTTTTTATTCTTATGTTTGTTCTTTTTATTCTTATGTTTGTTCTTTTGTTTCTTATTATTGGAATGTGTGGTTGCTTTGGAAGATGTGGGGGTAATGTTAAGGCGAGTAGTTGTTTTGGCATATGTGGGTTGCGTGATGAGAAATGCCATTGTGAGTAGTGCTATTGTGAATAATGCTATGGCTACTCTAAGATGTGTTGCTGCTTTTAGGTGTGTTGCTGTTGCTTTTAGGTGTATTGCTGTTATTTTTAGATGTGCTGCTGCTTTTGATTTCATTGTGTTATTCCTTTGCTAAATTGGTTTTAGATTACTTGGCTAAGCTGTTGAATTGTTTGGAGTACTGTGCTAAACTAGAGATTCGTCTCTGACGTGACTGCCATCTCTAGTAGTGCTGGGTTAATTATCTTAATTCCACATAATGCACATTGGCTATTAATGCATTCTTTTGACCTAATTCAGTTATTTTGTGATTTTTCCATAGTTTACGTTTTAAGTAATAATTTTTATTAATTGATTTACCGCAGTCCATCCAGGTTACGTCAATCTAATACCATTTACCTTCAATCTTGACTTTGTTCCAACCATGTCTTCCTCCTCCGGTAACTGTACCAGCGTAGTATTCACATTGTATTCCACTTACTTTGCACATTGCCCAGAAAGCGTCTGAGTAGTCCCTACACACTCCTCTTCCTTTGCTAAAGAGTGTTCCGGCTTCCGCATTGTCGTATTGGCCGTATGCGTATTTAGTGTGCTTGCAAATCCAATATGCAATTTTTCTAACAGCTTCTCTATCGGAATCGCTATTCTTCACTTTAGCCTTTCGGGTAGCTTGCTTGGCTAAAGCCCAGTAGTTCATTCTTTGTTTAGCGAGATTACCTTCTTTATCGTATAGTCGTAAGCAATAGATTAGGTCAGACGTTTTATAGTGTACAAATTTATTGTTGTATGTAGCATTGTATGTGATTTCATCGTCAGTCACAGTTTTATACTTTGCTTGTAGGAATGGTTTGTAATAATTTTCATCCTGTCCTGGTTTGACTTGTCTCCATACGACAAATGTGGTTCCGCTTTTTGAATTGATTTCGTCTTTGATTCTTTTTACATCTTTGAATTTACCTACATAGCCAATTTGTCCATTAGTGACTAATTTTACTATGGTGCGTAACTCTTTATCTTTAAATCTTTTGTTTAATTCGTTTTGGTAAATGTTGGATTGTATTCTTATTGTCTTGTGTGTTTGGAATGTGTTGGAATGCTTTGACCTCTTCTTGGACTTCTGCTTGAATCTCTTCTTGGATCTCTTCTTGGATTTCTTCTTGGACTTCTTTCGGATTGTAGTGGAGTTTTTTCTGGAGTGTTTTGACTTCTTCTTGGAATTCTGTTTTGACTTCTTCTTGGATTTCTTTTTAAGTTGTATTGTTGTTGCTGCTGTTTTATGTTCTTTACTAACTGTTTTAGCTTGCGTTGCTAAAGGTGTTAATAATATTAAGGTCATTAGTATTATTGTTGTTAAAATCAAATGCTTTTTTAAATGTGTTATCAAGTTTTGTTGCAATTCTTTCATAATCTCTTCTCCTAACTAAAAATAAAATCCCAGAGAATAATTAAATCCTCTGGGATTGTGTTGCTTAATGTTTGCTATTAATTTGCCACTTTGCTAAAGAGTTTGCTTTGTTAAATTGATTACTTTGCTAAAGCGTTAAGTGTAATTCTGTCTTTTAGAAAATTATAGATTTCTGTACCCTCTTTTTTACCAAAAGAATGTAATGAGTTTATGTAAAGTTCTTTTTTAGAGTGCGCTTCTGAAGCTGTTAAAAAGTCGATAATTTCACATGTTTTGTTTTCAAAATCTGTACCTGCTAATAGTAACTTTAATTCACTAAGAATTCTGTTTCGTTCTTCCAATTTTGCAGATTCTATGTCTAAATCATATGAATATTGTTTAGCATTAATAATAAGTTTACGAGCTTTATCACTTTCTCCGGAGAATTGTAAGAATAAACTCTCAAGACTTTTAGATTTAAATATTTTTATAGCATCCGTAGAAGGTTCTCTATCAAAGAAATCAATAGTTGCATTATAACCCTTATCTTGACTAAGAATACCTATCTCTTTAACTCCTCTTTCAGCAAGTAAACCACATTCTGCTGCAATGTAAAAATCAAGAGCGTTCCTTCCGGTCTTTTTTAATTTAACTGTTCTAAAGTTACATTGACTTTTGAGAATAGGTTCCAGATACTCTTTTTTAATTCTTTTACAGTTATTACTATAAAATATTACAAAAGTATCCTCTGAATTAAGTAAATCTACTCCTTTTAAATTTCGAACATTTTCATAATCAACTAAAATAACTGCCATTTTAAATCCCTCCTTGTTTTTATTATTTTATAAGGGATACTTGGCTAAAGCTGGATTTGTATGGACATCTTAAGAAAAGTGATTCTTGGCTAAAGCTCTTTGCGAAGAAGTACATAGAAATGTTAAAGCCTCATAGAAATGTTAAAAGTGCATAGAAATGTTGAAGCCCATAGAAATGTTAAAGTCTCATAGAAATGTTAGAAGCCCAGAACACTTTTATCGGTGTTCTGGGCTTTGGAGAAGTAATCCGTTAGGAAAAGAGTGTCAGAGCTGTGGAGAAGTAATCCGTCAAAAAAAAGAGTGTTCTTGGTTTGGAGAAGTAATCCGCTAGGAAAATCAATTTTAGAGTTGCAACTGGGCTAAAGCCATAGATGGGGTAGACTTGGCTAAAGCCGTAGGATAGATACGAGAGACGTTGGAGAGTCTGGGCTAAGGCCGTAGGATTTAGCTGTCTTGTCTAAAGCACTACTCCTCTGTTATGTCATCGTCGTCTAACAACTGATTATACCCATTAATGTAATCTGAGTATGCTTTATCACCTGCTTTCTCACTAATTCGATTAATGTAAAACTGAACTCCTTTTACCAAATCTTTGAATGTAATGATTACACCGAGGATCGAAATGCAAGCAACGAAAGCAGTAACCTTTGCTAAAGAAGCATTGGTAAAATCAGCAATTAGAAATGTTCCTATAGCGAATAAAATTACTAGTATCACAGCAAGAAGAATTGCCACAACATTTAATCTTTTTCTTACTATAGCTTTTCTTTTATTAGCTTTTTGAGTTGCAGCCTCATACAGTTTCTTCTGCCTTCTTTTGTTTTTTAATTCAAGTCGATTCGTTTTTTCTTCTAATTTCTGCAACTCTTCTTGCTTTGCTAAAGTGAGTTGCTTTTCTCTTTTTATAGCTTTTCTATCATAATCATTTCTTTTGGCATCTTTAATATTAGCATCATGAATTTGTAAAATTTCCTGTAATATTATTTCATTATTTTGACTTATTTTAATGGCGTCATTATGCAGGTCGTCCACTTTATGCTTTGCTTCCATAATGTTCTTGGCTAAATCTATTAGATCCTTGCGTTCCTGCTCAGCCTGTGCTACTTGTTCTAAAACCTTCTTGACTTCCGGATCATTGTAAACATCCTTTTTAGCTTCCTCACGCATACGATCAAGCATGGTATCAGTTACATCTAATACAACTTTATCTGTCATGTTATGTAAAGAATTTTTAGAGAGCTTTGTTAAATCGTCCAATGTTGCGAATTTAACTCGAAGCAGTATGGCAGCTTCTGCACTAATTTTTTCATCCTGTTCTAACGATTTGACTCTCTTTAGAAAATCATCCATTATTTCTTTAGTTGGTACACATGCACTATAAGCATTTTCGATCAGCTTTAATTCTGGTAATTCACTTCCTTTGCTAAAGGTGGATAACCAGAGAATGGATGATAAATCAATATCAGTTATAGCAAAGCTAACTTCTCCATTTCTAAATCTTTCTTTCCAGAATAAATTATGAATGAATTTACAAAGTTCTATGTTTTGTGTAACGAAAATAGTTTTACAATCAAAGACAGAACATTTTTTATTACTACCTCTCTTGGCTAAAATGTGTTCAATTGTACTTGCATCATTAAGTAATGCTTCAGAGAAATCGACACCATCCTTATTACGATAGTTAATACCGTTTCGCATTTCAGCCTTTAAACTATCTCTCCAATACATTGTTTCATTAGTGTTTTCTAATTGTTTGCTTTCAATAATTTTTATACCTAGATGTTCTAACCTAGTTTTTAAAGTATCTGCAAAAACACTAATGTCCAAACCATGTACAATATTCATTGTGAATTTATTTAGACTTAATAGTAATCGTTTTTCAGGATGATTTATAAAGTAATACATAATTCTTTGTAATTCTTCTACATAGTAATCAAAAGTTACTACGATACCGCCATTTTGAGTAATCAATTTTAACATCTCGGAAGCTGCTTTATGTCCCTGTTCAAAGTTTAAATTAAGAACATCTATTAAAATCCTAGTATCCAAAATAAACTCTGTTTTAACAATTCTTCGATTTAAAATATCATTTTCAGAGTTAATAAAATAGTAGATTGATTTCGCAGCTAAAGAGCCTTTAATAATCTCCAGAAGATATTGAAATTCCAAAGAGTCCTCGTGGTACTCTGCTAAAATAAATTGTGCAACGTAGTAGTTTGATTCTGAGCTATCAATTAGTGTTATCTTGGCTAAATCCTCTACATCATCGTAGATGGTATAATTGTAAGTCTCAAGAAATGTAATGAGAAATTCTTTCATTTTATCATCAGTTATATCTGAAAGGAATTTCTTCTTTTTCATGAAAGATTTCATCTTTCTTAAAACAGCATCGATTGAAGTTTTTATCTTAAATGACTTATCATCAAAATCTTTTGTATCGTAAATAGCTTCTAGTGTGTATACATTTTGATTTCGTTTTACACATCCACCACGCTTCTTCTTACATAAGCGAATTAATAATCGTTCTATTACATTGCACGGAATTTCGAGTCCAAATCTATTCTGTAATTCTTTTTGTAAATCTTCTATAGAAATTATAGTATTTATTTTTGTAGGCAAACATACTCCTATAAAAGGCAATAACAATTGTAAGTAATCTTGTGCATTAATTTCTAAGTAAGAGGACAACATGGCTTGTGCTACGAATGCATTATTTTTGCTCATTTTTATCACCGTCCCGAAAGTCATTATAACACCTCCTAATAAAGTTTACAACTATGATTTAAAATATTATATGTTAAAGTGTATGCTAAAGTATGTGAGAAATGTTTGAATTATGTGAGAAATGTGTGATGGACTGGGTTAAAGTGGGGAAAACTGTTACCTATGATGGTCTGTACTAGAGCTTAGAAATTCCCTCCCTCTCACACAACCGCAATTCTTTAGTAAAAATAAAAATCCCAGAGAACACTGAAATTCCCTGGGATTGTGCTTAGTTCTGTTTAGTTTTGTCTACGAATTGTTTAGCTCGGCTAAAATCTGCGTTGGGTAGAATTCTTGTAATGTATTCTTCTAACGTAAAGACTCTTTGATTTATCTTAATTTCTAATTCATTATCCTTTGTGAATAATCCTGGCTCTAATTGTTCCATAAAAATTGTTAAAGCCGCTTTTTGATTATCTGTCATGGTCGAGAATTTATCAATAAAATCAGCAACCTTGTCTAAAGCTGCAATCTGATTTTCTTTTGTAATTGGGATGCCTTTTTCTGTGCAAGCTTTAGTACTTAAGTAATCTACAAATACTTTATTCATTGCTTCTATGGCTTTACCTCTAAATTCTTCATCAAGAGCACAAAAGGTTGTAATTAAATTATAAATCTGATCTGGATCTACTGTCATTTAAAATTCTCCTATTAATTTAAAGCTGCTATCATTGAAATGTTATTATCAATTTAATTCTTCTAACATTTTAGCACGAAAAATAAAGATTGGGAAGACACAGTTTAATTATAAATCGGAATGCTTGGTTTTGTTTAGTTTTGTCTATGAATTATTAGAACTTGGCTAAAGCATTGAATACTCCCAGTCGAGAAAACTACTAATGTGAAATGATCTGATACCTTCATGCTCCGCTTCCATTAGAAATGGAATTACGTCATCTACAAAGATAACGTCTTTTAAATTAATGTTATTCTCGTTACAGTATTTTAAGATGGCAATTGTTTTGGATTTGTCTCTAGAAAGAAATAAATGTTCAGAAATCATTGGATAATTCTTAGCAAGCCAGATTCCTTTATCCTGCATTTCTTTCTCTGCTAAACAATGCCCTACTACGATATTCTGTTTTGATTCACAAGTTTTCAGAACTTTTTGCATATGTTTAGATGGTTTTCTATGTAGAAATACACCATTTTCTATTTCTTTTAAACTTAGACTATTCATAGAACCATCTGGGTCTGCCACATGATCGTTGAAGCGATACGGGGCTAGAGTTCCATCAATGTCCCAGAATACATATTTATCTTTTAAATCCATTTTGGTTATGCTTCCATTGGTCATGCTAATCCTCCTGTTAATGTAATGAGTTTAGTTAGAGTTGTAATCTTGGTTAGAGCTTTGATCTTTATTAGAGCTTTTCTTGTAAAAAATAAAAATCCCAGAGAACGATGAAATTACCTGGGATTGCATTTGTTCTTGCATGTTGTTTGTCTAGGCTAAAACGCTTACTAAGATTTAGTTGTGTTGTTTGACTGGACTAAAGCAGAGCAATACCCAGCTCTTGACTGATTAGAATGAGAGCTGGGCTAGAGTGGAATGCTATTTATTCCAACCATTGCTAAAGTAGCCTGGATTACCATTTTCATCAATGTGTGCCATTCTGGAGTCGATCAAATCTCCATTGTAGGTAGTTCCATTTTCACCAATCAATGCAGAATCTTTGTAGAACATCTGTGAATCAAGGAAAGGTCTCTGAATAAACCCACCAATCTTTCGCTGCCACTGTGCATATAACGTTGCATTTGGAGTCTGGTTATCATAAACAGCACCATCTTTGTACGAAGCTTTATCTGGGTACTTCTCTAAAGACCATCCTCTAAAGACATAACCTTTTCGTGTAAAGGTATTTGTTGGTAATGTAAATGATTCAAAACCTTTATGCGTTATGGAAGCGATAGAACCAGTACCACCATTAGAACTAAAACTTACAGTAAAATCATCAATGTTCCAAATAGCATACAAAGTTACAGTACCACCATTTTGTATTGCTTGATAAACACTTCCAGCTTTGTACGTTTTACCAGTACCATCTGGTTTTGTATTCCAGTAGAAGAAAGTACTGTTGTCTTTCTCTGGGGCTAAAGAGTTCACATAAATATTATGATTACCGTACTGCATACGATTAGGATAGTCCTTCTGATCTGCAGAAATAAGTTTGAATTTCTGATTGTTCGCACCATTGTAATTATATTGCAGTAGGAATGTCCCGTCTCTGTCTTGACTCTGTCCACCTTTAACATCGAGAACCTGTCCGGATGACTTATTGTAAATGTTTACTTTACCATTTCCGGCATCTTTTAAATACCATAAATAGTCATCAGCAGGTTGAGTCTGCTCCCACAATTCTACACTTTTACTAGTGAGTTTGTTGCTACTACTAGGACTACCGCTTAATTCCAAGGCTAAACCGTTTAGATAACTTGTAATATAATAGTATTGAGTATCTTTGTATCTTTCGAAAATCCATTTAGTTTGTGGGTCTCCATGACTATTCCATATTACAATAGGGTCAATGCTTTTTTCCATTTTTTTATTGTAAACATGAATATACCTACCACCAGTCAAACCAGATTGAATGTAGTAAGTACCGTTTGGTACTATAACACACCCATTTAAGGTTGTTTGTGTTTTTTGGTTAGATGGAAAATGTCCGCCCTGTAGATTGTAAATAACATTATGCGTATAAGCTGTCCAACTGGCAGTAAAAGTTCTGTGTTTACAACACACTGTAATTTTAGTACCACCAGCATAAAGCTTATTATCATTTTCATCTGTCCAACCATTAAATTTGTAACCTGTCAATGTTGGTTTTGGTAAAGTCTCTACTGTACCACAGTTATCATCCCTTTTAACAGCATTATTGCTAATCAAACCATCTTTAAGTTCATAAGTGTACTTAATTATTTTGCTGCTTGATGTAAGTACGGCATTGTAGTAATTACCTGCGCTAGTACTTAACATTCTAGCTTGCGATAAATTTAGTCTAACAAGCAAGGTTATCTTACGATCTTCTGTCTTATGTCCAGCATTTTTTGAAAGATCATATGCAGTGTCAAATGGTGCTTGCTTTTTACCATTTACTGTAAGAGTTTCTTTTCTACTTGTTCCAGAAATAAATCCAAAATATCCTCCTGTCGTAGATCCTTTTGTTTTAACAGCATTTGATAAAGAATAATGAGCCTTGAGTGTAAAAGAAATGTGAAATAGTACAGTGTTATATTTATCTTCGTTACCATCTTGTACTGTCCAGCAATCAACGTAATTTACAGATTCACCTTTAGAATTTAAAACAGTTAAGTTACTAACAGCAGTACCTTGTTTTATTGATCCTTCTGATACGCGTACTTTATGACTACTTTTAGTAAAAGCTCTTTTTATGTCTATATTGCCTGGTTTTTGAAAGTCTTTGTCTTTTCCGCTAAACGCAACATTGATTGGTAAAGTCGCATCACCAACGTTAATGGTGCAATAACCACTGCCATTGTAAGGTTTATCTTTAGCAAATGCTGTATAAAAGAAAGTACCTACTGACGCTAAAACTAAAGTGATAGCTAGCAGAATTAAAGCTAACTTTTTCTTTTTTGAATATGACTTTTTCTTTTCTTCCAAGGATATCACCTCTCTTAATTTGTAATTATTTGGTTACAAATGTTTTTAAGGTGGTATTCCAAATCTCTTCATAAAACTTCCCCCTTTCTTATTTCTTAATTTATTTTGGTACTTGGTTAAAGCTGTTCAGCTAGAGCTTTGCTTGTAAGGAAACTAGCCTGCTATGTTGCGCTTAGAGAACTAGTCTGCTAGGGTTGTGCTTAGGGTCTTGGCTAAAGCTCTGCAGCCTACTTTGCTAAAGCACTGTAGTTAAAGTCTTGGCTGTTATCTTAGCTAAAGCTCTGTACCAAAAATAAAACCCAGCTTACCGGTGAAAGCAAGCTGGGTTATGTTATCTATTAAGTTTTAATGAGGGTTATAGTAAGAGATTACTTTATAACCAATTTTCGTTATTATTTTTAATTTATTGTTTACTGAGCTAAAGCCCTGACACTTCTGTCTTTGCTAAAGCCAAGTTTAATAGTCTCAAGTGAATACTTTTTATACTGAGTTGTTTTTAACTACAATTAAAAAAGCTGTTAGTAGATACCAACAGCTTTAGCCCAGTTAACAAAGATTTACTAGAGTAACTTACCTAAGGCTAAACTAGTTACTTTGTATTAGTATTATAGTAAAAAGAAAAGAATTAGTCAATAGTTTTAGTCAGAATTCTGATTAGTATTTTTGAACATTTTGTGAATTAACTAAGAATGCAATTGACTATGTAATTTCTTATGTGATAAAGTGTATCATGTAGTAACTAAAAATGCCTTGTTCCAGACTTTACTGGAAGGAGGTAGCCCTATGAAAAATATTAATATTTGGATGTTGATCATTACCACTATTGGTGTTTTGTTTGCAGGTGCACAGTTCGCTTTGAGCGTACTGGCCTACATAAATTAAAAAAGCCACAGTTAACCTAGATTTACTGGAACATTACCGTAAATTAGTTACTACAAAATACCTAAAATCCCGGAGAGCGATGAAACCCTCCGGGATTATTTTTTGTTTTGCTTTATCTTACTCTGTAGCCTTTAAAGATTTTAGCGTATGTCTTTTTAACCTTTCTTGGTACTTTGATTACCATCTTTTTGCTCACTTTGCTAAAGCACTTCTTGCTTGCAGTTTTCTTAGTAAGCAGTGCTGTCTTAATTGTGACTGCTTTGAGTTTAGGGCAATTGTTGAAAGCTTTTGCTTTGATTACTTTTACGTTAGCTCCAATGGTAGCTTTGGTAAGTTTTTTACAGTTTTTGAAAGCGTTGGTTCCAATGCTGGTTACCTTGTAGGTAATAGCTTTAGCTTTAATTGTACTTGGAACAGTGATGGCTCTTGCTTTAGCATTGGCTTTGCTAAAGCGTACCTCAGAACCGGCTTTTGTTACTGTGTACTGATTTCCACCAACGATTACTTTAGTTCCTGCCTTCGGCATTGGGAGCTTTGCTAAAGTGGTGGTCTTAGTTTTGCCACACTCACTGCAAGTCCAAGTCTTAACCCCAACCTTTGTGTAGCTAGGAGCTTGGGTTACTTTACCATTGTCCCATGTGTGCTTTGCTAAAGGTAAGGACTCGATTTCCTCTTCTCCGCACACAGCACACTTACGACTCTGTTCTCCCTTTTCAGTACAAGTGGATTCCCTCTTGATAGTCCATTTTCCCCACTCATGGGAATCTGTCTTAGGAATTGTAGTTCCTTTGTTAAGAGTTTCGTGGCAAACCTTGCACACTTCATCTCCAGTGTAACCATCTTCTTTACAGGTTGGAGCTTTTGCCCCTACTGTCTCAGATTTGTGTCCTGTAGCCTTAAGAGTTCTCTCTTCCTTTTTGGAACACTTAGAGCAGATTCTCTCTTCCTTACCATCTGTGGTGCAAGTCTGGGCTAAAGTGGTCTGCCATTCTCCCCACTCATGTCCGGTAGCCTTAAGAGTTCTTTCTTCCTTTTCGGAACACTTAGCACAGGTTCTTTCTTCTTTACCATCTGTAGTACAGGTCTGGGCTAAAGTGGTCTGCCATTCTCCCCATTGGTGTCCGGTAGCCTTTGTGATTTCTTTCTTAACGTAACCACACTCAGAGCAGGTGTAGTCGATCTCTTCATCCTGAGTACATGTTAACTCTTTAATGGTTGTGCCTTCACCAAAGGAATGCTTATGGCTTTCTCCGCATCGAGTACACTTACCGTTCTCGTTAGACCAGTCATGTCCAAGCTTTGGAATTACTTTTCCCTCTTTTAGGGTTTTTCTGCAGACTTCACAAACTGTGTTGCCTTCGTGTCCGTCATTTGTACAGGTTGCTGCTACACCTTCCTCTTTCTTAGGAGTGTGCTGAGCTAAAGGTAATTCATGTCCAGTCTTGATGGTTTTTCTACAAGTCTTACACACTTCATCGCCTGAGTAGCCTTTAGAGGTACAGGTGGAATCCTTTGCCCCAACTAATTTTACATCATGTCCTGTTGCTGGAATGATTGTGCGTTCCTTAATGGTTGTGTTACAAACAGAACAGTATTCTCTGCCCTTGTAGCCATTTTCTGTACAGGTTGCAGCTTTGTCTGCTTCTTTTACTACAGTATGTGGAATTGTTGGGATAGCTCTTTCTTCTGTTTTGGAGCAGATTTTACAGGTACGGATTTCCTTTCCTTTTGTAGAACACGTTGGTTTTGTAGTGGTTGTCCACTCTCCCCACTGGTGGTTATCAGTCTTGGCTAAAGCTTCGACCTTAGTCCCTTTACAGACAGAACAGGTGTAGAGAATTTCTCCTTCTTCTTTACAGTTAGGTTCTTTTGTAACTCTTCCTTTGTCCCACTTGTGGCTATGATTTGGATCAACACGCCATTTAGCATAGAGCGTCATATCACTTACGTTGTCAATAGTAATTTTAGTTAAAATTTTGCCTGTGCACTCTTCGTTATCGTACCAAGCAACAAATTTGTAACCTGTTCTCATAACTTGACTAGTTGTTGGAAGTGAGTATGTAGTGCTGGCATTCTTAAATGTGCATGTCATTGTGTAGCTATTTGTATGGTTTACTCCGTTAATTTTTATTGTACCACCGGTGTAAACTAAATTAACTTTGTAGCTTGTTTTTGCCCACTGTGCGTACAATTTACTTGGAATAGTAGTAAGTGTAGCATTTGGTTTGTAGCTTTCTCCAGTTCCATCTGCTTTTGTATTCCATCCTTTAAAGATATAATTAGTTTTTGAGAAACCACAGGAAGGCAAAGTTACCTTAGAACCTTCACTTACAAACATTGGTTCTGTGTCACCAATAGTTGCACCGTTTCCATAAAAATGTATTGTTTTCACATTTTCATCTGTGAACATTACTTTTCGGTTTAACCAAGGAGATGTGGCTGCATCTTTGTAATTTACTTTATCTTTTAATGATGCTGGTAAAATTGTAGGCACTGCTCCATTACTCGTTGAAACAGAAAAAGCATGTGTTCCTATACTACTAATGCTATCTGGCAGTGAAAATTTGGTTGTTTCTCTCATCTGGTAAAGAGCATAGTTTTCTAACGTGGTTAAAGCTGTGTTAGATAAATCAAGCTGCGGAATACCATAGCATGCATAGAAAGCGTATCCACCAATCGTTGTTAATGTGTTTGGTAAAGTAATCTTGGCTAAAGCTGAACAGCCATTGAATGCTTTGGATGGCACATTAGTAAAGGTGGATTTGCTAAAGTCTAAGTTTTCCAACGCCTTACAGTTAGAGAAAGCCGCAGAACCAATAGACTTTAAATTACACTTATCAAGTCCTTCGATGTTTGTTAAAGACTGACAATTGTAGAAAGCCTCATCGCCAATTGAGGTGATTGTGCTAGGTAACTTAATGGTCTTAAGATTTTTACAGTATGCAAAAGCTCCTTCAGGAATGCTTGTAAGTTTTGAGTTTGACAAATCCAGTTCCTCTATGTTAGAGCATCCTGAAAATGACCTCTCACCCAATTCATTAAGATTAGGTGCTCCTCCGTCTATTACTAAAGACTTTAGAGTATCCATAGAATTAAAAGCATCATCTTTAATTTTAATCAAAGAGCTTGGAAGTTTAATGGACGTTAAATCCGCAGTAAGTCCTCTAACATACGTAACTGGAACTCCATCAATGTCGTTTGGAACAACAATGTCAGAACCATTAGATAAATCAAATCCTTGCAGATTTAATCCCCAATTTCCCATTTCATCCCAGTTATCGTAGTTACTATACTGATTTGGATTATTCTTGTCATAGTCTAAGGTAAAATAACAATCATCTTTTTTGAGGTAACTGTTATTATCAAATACCATATCTCGTTGATTTGCCCAAGAATGTACATCCCAGTCTGCTACATAGTTTATTGGGTCACTAAGTACCCATCTTTTATTTTCAGAATCATAAGAAAAAACGCAAGCATGCTTGGTACTTGAAACATAACTAGAAGGAATTCCTTCAATTTGACATAATCTTTCTAAAATAAGAGAGTACTGTCCACATGCACCAATTTTCTGTTTCCAGGCCTTTTCGAGAGACAAATCATCATACTTAATATCTGTAGTCATTATACTATGTACATACTTATCCAGAGTAATTATCTTCTCATACTCGGTTTTGCAGTCCTTGACGGCTTCGTCAGCACAGGATTTCATGTCTAAGTATAATTCTGATGTTTTATCCACGTTCTCTGGCAGCATACTCTTACTTGGGTCTTTGTATTTCTGTATCAAGTCATTTACTTTTTTGGTTGCTGTGAGTGCTGGAAAATAAGACTCTAACTGTTTCACTTGCGTATCGTCTTTTATATAAAGTTGATCATACTGAAATTCTTCCCCGTCGTATTTTGCTTTTAATTTGAGAAATTCTCCTTTAGAGTCTACTACGCTTATATCATAAAACTCCAATGTCTTTCCATTTTTAAGGGTTCTTTTAGTCAAAAAATGCTCCCCATTTGGGAGCACATAATAATCGTTATTTTCCTCTTCAGCCTGAGTAGTCGGTGTAGCTGCGTTGACTAACTTTGGTGTGAAAAGTCCTCCGAAAGTTAGTGTCGTGGCTAAAGCTCCGACCAATAAAAATCTTTTTTTCATAATTATTACTCTCCTTTTGTTTTTAGAAGTTTATAGTGAAGGCTTGGCTAAAGCGTGGTTTACTATTACCATTTTAGCACACGAGTTGTTCTGCGTAAAGAGTCATTAAGTCTTTATTGAAGAGTTATTTAAAATAGAAAATCCCGGAGAATTTCACTACTCTCCGGATCTAAAGGCACTCTTCGGAACTTGGTGTTAATATTTAAAAAGAATCTTGAAAAGTCACTTCTCCTTTTAGTTTTAATGCTCAATATTTCCTCTCTCATAATTTACATCCATTTTATTATATCTTTGTATTTTAGTAGATTATGAGTAGTAAAATATTAGAGTATTATTTACTACTATGCTATTACATTTTTGTTTGTAGGGGTACTTGGTTAAAGCTGTGAATACTGGGCTAAGGCCATTAAGGAGTTCGCTTAGCCAAAGCTGGATAAAGAAAAATCCCAGAGTACCTAGCACCACACTGGAACTAAAGGCTCTCTGGGCTAAAGCTGGATAAAGAAAAATCCCAAAAGACTTTGACATCTTCTGGGATTGTTTCTTAATTAAGGCTCCGACACTTTCGTCTTTACTAAAGCCTGATTTTAATTATAATTAAAAAAGCTGTCAGTAACCACTAACAGCTTTAGCCAAGCTAATAAGTAAACAGAATAGATTTTAGCCACATCAATTCAATCACTTATTATTTATATAATAACAAAAAATACAAAAAAGTCAAGAGTAAACTTGCAATAACAAATTTAATATGCTATAATATAAAAGATTTAGTATTAAATGTACTCCTATTCTGTATTTATGAAATTATAGAATGGGAGGTTGAAAATGAGAGAAGATTTCAGAGTACTAATAGAAATATTAAACACATTTAGCAACATAACAAAAACTGCATTATATATTAAAGCATATTACGATAAAAAGTTTAAATTAAAAAGAAATAAACATGATAAGCTAAGCTAATAAAATATAAATACAGAATGGGTTTTAGCCACATTTACTAAATCATTTAACACAGGGAAATTAGATGTAAAAGTCAAATTTTCCTTTTACAAAAAAACATTTTCAACATTCCCAAAAATCCCGGAGAGCGGTGAAACTCTTCGGGATTTTTCTTGGCTAAGGCTTTGACGCTTCCGTCTTTGCTAAAGCCTGATTTTAATTACAATTAAAAAAGCTGTTAGCAAACACCAACAGCTTTAGCCAAGATAATAGGTAAGATAGAACAAATTTTAGCCACATTTCTACCACCTAAAATAAGTCTAATCTAAAAATACACAAAAGTCAAGTAAAATACTTGAATTAATTAGAAGTATATGTTATATTAAAATAAATTTAGTATTAACTACACTCTATTCTGTATTTTTGCGGAAAGGAGTGGAAAAATGACTAACTATGAACGAATTATTTTAATAATATCATTTTTAGAGTTAACATGTTCAATTGTACAAACATTTTCAAATGTTGTATTTTGTATTTAATAATACATAAATTATCAAGATAATAGGAATACAATTTAAGTATAAAATACAGAACAGATTTTAGCCATATTACTAAATTTAGAAGATTGTCAGTAAATATTTCAATCTTCTTTTATAGATCATTTTTCCACCCAATAATCCCGGAGAGCGATGAAACTCTTCGGGATTATTTCTTGACTAAAGCTCGGACACTTCTGTCTTTGCTAAAGTCAAGAAAATTAATTAAGCTCTTTTCTTTGATTTTTAGGTTTTCTCTTAAGCTCTCTTCTTTGGTTTCTTTCTACCAATGCACACCCAAATCTCTGTTCCAACTATCATAATCATAGCTGCGATTAATGGCAGGTATGTCTTTTGATTGTTTTTGAAACCTGTATGTGGTACTTCAAAACCGGCATCGTTGTCAACCTTGTAGGAAACACTATAGAAATAGTAAAGTTTCTTTTCACTGTCGTAGACTGCCTTACTTGTGTCTGCCTTTAACTCTTCTGCCCTTTCTTTGGTCATTGTTAAAGGTAATGTGACTTTGATAGGCTCTTTCAGGAGAGTGTATCCTTTAAGTGTTTTCGTCTCGGTAATTTCGTAATCACCTGGGGCTAAATCGTCAAAGAGAATCTCACCCTCATCTCCAGTTGTAGCTGACTTGATTAGCTCTCTACTGTCTCCTGTGATCTTTTCAATCTTGAAGGTTACGCCTTTGAGCTTCTTAATACCGCTCTTACCGTACTTCACAATCTTAACCGAAGCAGGAATTGTTCGGTTGTGGAATGTTCCTGTAAACTCGTGCAAATCTTTGTTTACTGTGAAGCTAATGTAAGAGTTACCTTTTGCATCTTTTCCTATTGTGGCATTCTTTAGACCATCAATCGAATCGAACTGGTAACGGCTTTCAGAGCCGGATTCTGTTACTCTGTAGTCACCCCAATCGAGGTTATCGAAAGTAACACTTAACTTCAAGTACTGCTTGCCATTAATTGTAACAACACTTCCCTTGTCGGAGAGAGTGTCTTGGCTAAAGGTCACAGACTTGCTGTCTTTAGCCTGCGTTCCATGAATGGTTTCACCTGTTAAGTTGAACTTAAAGGTAATGTCACCATGTCTAAAATCTAAGGAAGAAACTGGGATTACTTTTGAAACCTTTACGCTACCATACGCAGGTGTGTACTTGTTAGTAAGGTTTGTAATGAAAGTCTCGTTTGCTTCATCCTCGTTCTCAAGCGTTGTGGTGTTAGCAGCTAACTTGTAGCCATCTCCAACGTCTATCTCTTCCCAAGTGTACTGAATTTTGTCTTTGCTCTTGTACTTGTCTAAATTGATAGCCTTAGCACTCCATGCATTTTTCTCGTTCAGTGTAACTTCTCCATTAGTGACATCTTTGTTTGAAACAGTTCCGTCTGCGTTGGTGACTTCGAGAGTGAACTTATTAACCTGTTTGCCATCTGCAAGTAAATGCACTTTAATGTCCTTAGGTCTTTGTCCATACAGATTCTTCTCGTCGTCCCAGCTCTTTCTTACAGAAGCTGTTGTGTACTTCGAGTACGCATTTACTAACTCTGTTGTCATGTAAATGTACTGTGTAGACTCTGTTGTAGTTGTTTCTTGAGAAACTAACTCATAGTCTTCACCAAGTGAATCACTGTCTTCCTCCCACCTGTAGACATTCTTAACACCGAAGTCATCATACTGTGGAAGTGCTTTATCTTCTGGCATTTCGTACGTCCAGTTGTTGGATTCATTAAGAATTTGTGGTGAAACACCAGAGATGTTTAGAGCTACACCATTCTGATACAGTGTCGCTTTAATCTCTCTTGGTCGTTTGCCGGAGGCATTGTCGTTGTCCTTCCACGTTTTGTGAATTGAGAGAACTACTTTCGGATCGTCTGGTTTATCCCAAATGTTGTAGAACTTCACTGAATTATTCTTTTTGTTAACATAGTAACCTTCTTCGTAGTCACTCTTGTCAATCTTGACATTCTTTGGGAAGTTAGATGTATCCTCCTCGTAGTAGAACTTACTCAAGTCAACATCCCCATCAAAAGTGTATGACCAGTTCGGTGCTTTTAGAGTAATCTCTTTGTAGAGTTGTGTCTTAGCTTTGTCCTTGTACATCCTAATTGTTAAATGATCAGGACGTTTGCTCTCCTCTACGAACTCCTTAGTACCTTCTCTTCCCCAGTCCTTTGTAATGGTTGGAGCTTTCGTGTCGAAGAAAGTAAATGCAATTGCAAAAGATTTGTCCTCTGCACTGTATTTTACTTTTATCTTATCACCATTCGTTTTCTGGAGCTTGGCTAAAATGTCATCAGCACTGAGTCCACGATAGTTGATGTTTGGTACGTATGCTTCCGCACCATCAATAGCATAACCGTCAGGTGCTTTGGTCTCAATAATTTTGTAGAGATTTTCAGCATTCTTATCAGCGGCATAGTAATCAAATGGTAACAAGTCTGTACCTGCTCTACCACCATCGTCCTCGTCTTTTGCAATACTTTGAATAGTTTTAATCTTAGTTCCTGCTTTGATAACAGTAATTGGATTACCATTTTCATCAGTGTTGTAACTCTTCAAATCTGTTGCAGCGTATACGGTAAACTCTGCTTTACCAAGACCGGTTTCCAGATCATTCATTACAGTTGGATCTGCTGTTTCGCTGTCGTCTGCTTGTGTTACAGCTTCTCCAGAATCAGCCTTTAAAACTGACAGATACATTCCCCAGCTCTCATCTTCTGCTTCTACTGTTGCAGAAGGATGCTCGTCAACATTAAATTTTAAATCGTTAGGGTCTAATACATTGACTGTGACAGTAAGAAGTCCTGTCGGATTACCATTACTATCCTTGTCAGTGTACTTATAATACTCAGAACTTTCTTTTAACTTAATTGTTACTTTAAGTTCTCCAGAGCGATTAGACTGATCACCGAAATTCGGGTATTCTGGGCTAAAGCTCTCAATGTCCCCGTTGGAAATAGTAAATTTCGTAAGACTACCCACATCATCAGTAGTAGAGAGCTGCTGAGCATTACCATTGTCATACATTAATGAGTAACTAAAGCTGTCGATAGAAAATCTATTAGAAGTAAGTGTTGCTTCTACACTCGCTTTGTTCTCTTCAAGCAAGGTTTTTTCTTCGTTAAGCTTTGTCTTCTCATCTTCACTAAGACTGGTATCTTTGAGTGCTTCATCCTTAGCTGTGATTTCTGCTTCTAGTTCTTTCAGAGTTGTCTGATCTGTCGCAGGGTCATAGTAAAGATAGCCATTGTATTTTGGAGTTACATAGATAGAACTTATTGCTGCTTCTGCTTCGTCCTCGTAGTGCATGTCTGTATTACCAACGTAAATCTTTGTAAGTACAGAACTGTTTGCAAACATCTGTACGGTAGAATTCAATCTATGTGTGTCCCAGTTGGACAAATCAAGCTTGGTTAAAGAAGTACAATATGCAAACATCTTGTCTGCATTAACAATGTATGATGTATCTACATTGAAGAAAATAACGCTTGTCAGATTTGCACACTTGTAAAACATTTCAGAAGAAAGCTTATTGAACTTAATCTCCTGCTCAGCCTTCTGACTAGAAATGTAAATGGTATTTGAATCTTCTGGATCATGCCAGAGAACAACTGTACTACTATTGGTAGCATCGTTAGGACTGTTAACATCATCACTGATACCATCAGCCGAAACATCCCACACATCAACTCCCTCTGGTGCTTTCTCATAAGTGAAAACTACTTTCTTAGCATTAACAATGTAAGGATTTAGTTTTGAACCCTGTGCTAAAAAGTTCTTACCTTTACTTCCTTGTTCTGAGAACTCTGCATCATCGTCAGGTTCCCATGCACCGATTTCAGAATCTTTAGCGCCTGCCTGCCATGTTAAATTAACATCGTGCTTAGTTTCATCAATGTCGAAACCAGCTGGTGCTTCCAACTCCTTCACGTAATAACTTCCCATGTAGAAATTATCGCTAGGTGTTAATACATCGTTAGTAAACCAAACCGCATCAGTACCTGTAGTTGTCTTTTCATCGATCAAAGTATCTTTTGCCCAGATTAGTTTACCACTATCGTCCATAATGTCTTCCTTAGCGTACAATCCGTATTTAGCTCCGGCTAAATTCTGCTTCGCATAGTTAAAGCCACCATCGTTTTCTGAGAACCCAGTCATTACTGTACCACTCTTGTTTACAGCAATCTTACCAAAGATAGGTGAATCTTTAAAAGTGAAAGTGGTTGCACCATCAGCCTTTTTATTTGTGAAATAAAGTACACCACCATCATCTACAACGTGGTTTTCGTCAATAGTAAATTCAACTTCCTGCCAAGGAAAGTCCTCGTCCCCTGTTTCTTTACCGGTGTCGGTTTCCGTGGCTAAATAGCCATCAGGAGCTTTCGTTTCCCTAATCTTGTACTTACCAAATTGTAAGTCCTGAATTGTGAGTTCTCCATTCTCATCGGTGTAGTATTGATCAACTTCATTGTATTCACCATCAATCTTTTTGTACAGAGTGAACTCTGCCTTGGCTAAAGGTGTACCAGTGTCTGAAGAGGTTTTAAGTAACTTAACTGAAACTGGTAACTCTTCATCAGTAATCTCACCATTATTCTCGCTTGCAATCGTTACAACGTGGTTATTATCAATGCCATTGTAGTTGTTCTTTGCTAAAGCTTCGATCTGATTGCCTGAATAAAATAAATCTTCCTGATTAACAGCGAATGTTCCTTCATCCATGTCAAAAGTAATTTTCTGATGTACACCAGAGCCAGAAATCTGTTCTAAACTGTACACTCCTCGTGACAGGTATGGTACATAAACCACACCGCTGTTGTTGGCTGTACACTCAACGTCTTTGGAAACCCCATTGTCGTCTTGGTACTTTAAGTAAGTACCATCAGCCTTTATGACTTTGAACTTTGCACCAACTTCAGGCTCTGTCGCTGTTTGACCTTTATCGTCAATAGTCGTTTTTAACTTTGTAAACTTAGCGATTGCCATTGGGTGTTTCTGCTTGTTAGTTAAATTTGCACTCCAAGTGAAATAGTACCCATTGGTGGATTCGGAAATACCGTTTTCAGAAGTCGTAGCTTCTCCTTCTCCTTCTAATGGTTTAGGGAGTTTTTCTGGGGAACGTAAAGGATTACTTAACTCGTAACCATCTGCCCCTTTTGTCTGTAACAAAACGTATCCTTTTTCACCAATCTTATAGACAGGTTCATTGTCATCGTTTAAGGTAGCTTCGAGGTCCACGTCTGCTTCACCATTCTCATTTGTGGTTAACGTGGCTAAAGCTGCATCGCCTACGGAGTTTATAAACTCCTGACGTTTGTCAGAGTCCCAATCTTTACCATTGTTTATGAGCTGTTTTAAGGCCGTATCTCCCATTCTGGCAACATCAAGTACTGTGAAGACTGCACCTTCTTCTGGTGTTTTTTGGTCTTCTACGTAGCTAGAAATGCTATCATCGTAAGGTAATTTCTTTTTACTAATGTGAATGTGATCGCCTACGTACTCATTGACTACGTTGAATTCAAAGACTTTGAAGTCCTTTTTAAGATCAGCTTCTGTTACGACAAACTCCTGGTCTTCCATGATAGCGTGATTTGCGCTACCTTTTACCTGTGTTAAGTAATAAGTTCCCGCTTCTGTGATTGGATTACTTCTAGCAAAACCATTTGCATTGGTTTTGAAAGCATCACCAATTTGTTGTTGATTTTCATCTAAAATTTGAAACCAGGCACCCTTCTCTGGGTGATACTCTTTTGCACCGTCTTTACTTATACTACTTTTAGATTTGTGTACCACAACTGTTCCTGCTGGAGTTTCTTCATCAACGGTTAAGCTGTCAGTTGGTTTTCCAGTAGCATCAACCCCGTAACCAAGCTGAATGTTGTTGCCATGATACTTGTCAGTTGCATCGTCTTGAACGTAAACAGTGATTGGTCCAATGAATGTGATGTTCTTGGCTAAAGTCTGATCTTTGTCCATTGTAATGGTGTATGTACCGTATGGCACTTTGCTCCATGTAATTTCACCAAGTTTAGTTTCACCTGTACCATCTCCAGTGGTTTTAGAAACACCCTTCACATACTCAGAGTCGCCATTGATGCCATTTACCGCTTTTAATGTAAACTTAATGTTAGGCTCACTTACAATAGTTTCCTCACTACCCTCACCCTTGGCTAAAGTCTTTAACCACTTCTTAAGGGAAACAGTTCCAGTCTTTGGCGTTTCTACAGACTTGATTGTAGTATTGTCAATCTTACTGCCACTTGTAACTTTTGTTACAAGAGTGTCTCCACCATTGTCAATAAGTTCGAAAGAATGGGTATCACCATCCACATTAAAACCATTTGGGGATTTAGTCTCTTTAACAAAGTATTTACCTATTGTTAAATTTCCTAATGAACCTGCATAAACAGTTTTACCATCTTTGGTAATTTTAGAAGTAGTAATTGTGCCTACTACTTCCCCTCTATCGTAGCTACTGCCCTTTTTAACTGTGTATACAGCGTTTTCTAGGCTAAAGGATTTTGAATAAGGAACTTCCTTACCATTCTCCTCAGCAACTACCTTTTGAAGTTCGATCTTACCATACTTTGGATGGTTATCAAAAGTAATGTTAATTTCTGTAGTCCCTTTATTTACAGTTTTGGTAATTGATTTTGGTTTGTTACCTACTTTGTAAAAGTACCCAGGGGCTTTGATCTCTGTAAAAGTCCACGTTTCTTTAAGCTTGTCTAATTTGGCTTTAGCTGCTTTTTTTGCATTGTCTTCAGCTTGCTTATCTGCATCAGTCTTGGCTAAAGTTTTGCTAGACCAGTAACCTTTACTCTTGTAATCGTTCTGCTGCTCTTTTGTAAGTTCATCCCAGTTTTCAATGTACTTAGCACTTCCCTTACCTTCACCGATAAACTGTCGATTTGTTGAAAACTTAATCTTACCTTGCTCACTTGTAGTATTAACATTTGTATTACCATCAGAGAGTCTACCACCATTTTGCCCAGTAACACCATAGTAATTTTTACCTGCAAGAGTTGCCTTAACTTCTACACCATTTACAGGAGTTTTATTACCAGTACTACTGTCAACTTTGTTGACAACAATTGGAATATTTCGTTTAATGGTTTCTTGTTTACTGGAAGTAACACTGGCCTCTTCTGGACTCACGCTAAACCATCTGAAGTAAGGCTGGTGAACGTTTTTAGTATCACCGGCAACGCACGCACCAGTTTTTTCATAAATAGCAATCCATCCATCAATAGTCTGTGCTTCCACTTTGTCTTCCATTTTATGCAAATCAGAAAGCTTCCAATTCTTACTACGTGCAAGCTGTTCTAAAGCGGTGTCAGAATTTCTACCCATTGTTTTTGCCCAAACATAAGTCTGAATAAAATAAGCCTGTTTTGCAGAAGCATTTCCTGGACCTACATCGTGGAAAAACCATTTGAGAGCTTTTGCTACTTTTTTAGTATTATGTCCCCAAAGAGCATTATCATTTTTAGCACTCTTCCAGTTCTTTGCTAAAACTATTGTCTTTTTGTATTTATCTCCAGGGTGACCTCTACCTTCTGAGTAACCACAAATTACACGTTTATTTGCGTCTAAACCGTCGTCATGCATGTAGAATTTTCTGAATGGTGTTGAAGAACTATGCCCCAAAATTTCAACCGCTGTTTTTCCCATGTCAGTGTTTGAATGTAATTTGTGACCTGTTGCTTTTTTCTCATCATCTTTGGAAGCTGCTTGTACCTCTGTTGCTGTGTTCCCGAAAAGATCTTTAATTAAACCTTCTGGTACTGAGCTAAAGAGGTTGGTGAACACCATTGTGAAAGCTAGTAAAATTGTAATAGAAATTTTTATTGGTTTTTTCATTCTAAACTCCTCTCATAGTTTTTCTTGGTTAAAGTTTTTTGTAAAACTATGGAGGAGGTTTTGATTCGCCTGGAGGCGGTTCCCAATAAAATAGTCTAGCAGAGAATCCATACTTAAATTTTCTTGTAGAAAATTCTCTGATTGGTGGTGAGTTATTACCCATCGCTTTATTTCTCCTTTCCTTCTTTCTAAAATAAAAAGCCTACATGGAAAATCCATGTAGGCTCTATTGTATTTCTTTTCGATTTAATTCTCTAAAGAGTTGTTAGAATGAATGCTGTACTAAAATGCACAGAAATCCCAATTCACCGATGAAAGTGGAATTGGGATAAACTAAAATAAAGTGAGGTGTTCACCCGCATTACTGGGCTAAAGCAACCCAGTAAATTACTTTCCTGCTTAAGAAAATTTAAGAGATTTTTAGTATCGTTTTATGTTACAATGTAATCACCAAAGTAAAGGAGGTGATTAAGATGAAAAGAATTTTAAATTCAAAACTTTTTAAAATACTTTTCGTATGTGCAGTTTTAATTATTACTATTAAATCTGCATGGCCAGTAACAGTACTTTAATCAAATCAAAAACGAGGAATTTCAAAATGAGGAAAGTAATTTAAACCATCTCGTCACAACCGAGGTGGTTTTTTAATGCCTATTTTTAATAGGCTATACTGTTTAGAAATCTTCACAAAATATACACAAACATTTATTAAAATATTCCCAATTAAAAACATCGTTAGGTTTTACATGAGTGTAATGCTGTGTCGTAGCAGTTCTAACGATGCAGTCACTAAGGATGTAATAGTCTCTTGTGGTTTTATCTTAATGGCAAGAACTTAAACTCCTCCTGCCATTAAGATAAATAACGCAGGAGGTACAGACAATGAAAAAGTTATTAAGATCCGTTTTAATTTCCATTTTAATTGCTGTAGTATTATTTTTAACTCAGTACATAAATGTTATGTAGCATGGAGATTTCAAACTGAGCTAAAGTTGCCCAGAATTGTTTACTGTATTTTCACAAATTGTTGTTAAACTGTTTTTTGTTAAGGTCCTGCATGTGGAATAGCTTAACAATGAAAAAAGTATTAATCTTTATTTTAATTACTGCAATCATTTGGTTCGCATTACCAATTATTGTAAGTTAAAGAAAAGTGTACCCTGATTAAAATGCACGCCGGGGTACACTTTTCTTTTTTGTGAAAATACAGTGGCTGGGCTAAAGTTGCCCAGCAAAAATCCCAGAAAGCGATGAAACTTTTTGGGATTACCTATTCTGTGTTTAAAGAAAAGGTATTGAAATGAATAATAGAAAGAAAATTGGTACTTTTGTGCTTGCACTAAAAATCCCAGAGAGTGATGAAACCATACTGGATCTAAAGATACTCTCTGGGATTTTTATCCACTGGGATTATGTCTTCCCAACGGTTGCTGTGCTAAAACGTTTGCTGCACTATTTTACTTTGTAGCCTTTGAAGATTTTAGCGTAAGTTTTCTTAACTTTTTTTGGTACTTTAATTACCATCTTTTTGTTTACTTTGCTAAAGGACTTCTTGCTGGCAGTTTTCTTTGTGAGCTTAGTGCTCTTGATTGTAACTGTTTTGAGTTTAGGGCAGTTGTTGAAAGCTTTTGCCGCTACGCTCTTAACGTTAGCTCCGATGGTAGCACTCTTAATCTTTTTATTGCCTTTAACTGCGTTAGCACTGATTGCTGTTACTTTGTATGTAACTCCTTTGTACTTAATTGTTGCTGGGATGGAGAGTGCCTTAATACCAGCTTTTGCTTTGCTAAAGCGAACCTCAGAACCAACCTTTGTTACTGCGTACTGATTTCCACCAACTGTTACTTTAGTTCCTGCTTTTGGTTTTGAAGTGGCAGGTTTCTTTGGTTTTGCTGGAAGTTTTGCTACTGCTTCTGTTTTAGTTGCTTTACACACTGTACACGTAAAAGTCTTTACACCCTCTTTGGTAGTTGTCGGGGCTAAAGTAATCTTACCATTGTCCCATGTGTGCTGACCTGTAGCTGGAACAGTTTCCGTTGGTTTTCCTTCAAGGACAGTCCCACACTTAGAGCATACAGTCTCTTTAAGACCAGGCTCTGCACATGTTGGTTCTTTTGTTACTTTGAGAACTCCATCGTCATGTCCTGTTGCTGGGAGAGTTACTGTTTTTGTTCCTGTAGTGCAAGATTTACGTGTACAGTAGTAGACTTTTTCCCCATCTTCTGTACACGTTGGTTTTTTCGTTATTTTGTAATGTTCTTCGTCAAACATGTGTCTAAGTTTTGGTGAATCCCACTCATCGACTACTGTTCCGCAATCCTGGCACACTTCTCGCCAATGGCCTTTCTCAATGCACGTCGATGCTTTATCACAAATAGCTTTCGTATTCTCATGTGGGCACGTTGCAGGGTCAACTGTTCCTGTTTCGGCTGCGTGTACAGTTACTGGGGCTAAAGCAGAGCCAAAAGCTGGTACGAAAGAAAATGCCATGGTTGCTACCAATGCACCTGTTACGATTTTGTTAACTGTTTTGTTAAATCTCTTTTTCATTGTAATTTCTCCTTTTTATTTTTTGTTTTTGTTTCTTATTTTGTTTTGAATTCTTGTTAGGGTTTCCCCTCTTCTCCTTTCCTTTTCTTTAATAATTTATAATTCACTAAATTAAAAACACTGTTTTGTAAAAGTCCATTATTTAGTTGAAATCTAAAGAAATTTTACCGCATTTAGTTTGTAAAAGCAATACTTTTACCAAGCAATTCCTGCGATTTTAGGAAAATCAATCTGTACTGTTCTTTTAATGAACTTGTAGGCTTTTGGACAATTCTTGGCTAAAGTTCTCGGTGCTAAATAGTATTGTTGAAAACACTCTGCAAAGAACTCGTTTGCACTTGTAGCTGCGTAGACATCTTCTACCTGTTCAAAGCCTGCTTCTGAAACGTACTTTCTTTTCTCACTTTTGTAGATCTTTTTCCACTCTTTTGTTTGTGTTAGATTTTTTCCATTAACCATTTGAAAACTACAGGAAACAAAGTGACCTACTTCGTGAATGACAATCATTGCACTTGTGTCGCTAACTACGATTCTTCTATTGTCTAAATCGTGAATTCCGGAGACTGTGTGCTCAGCTCTGAGATCTTGGCTAAAGTAACCATTACTCTTTTCCGCATGAATTTTAAATTCATGCGTTCTTCTCCTTTTGCTTATTTAGCTAGAGCTTTTCTTATGTCTGTGAGCCTCTTGGCTAAAGTTGGCAATACACCAAACTATTGCCAACTTGGAGAAGTGTTGAAATGCACAAACTGCTTGATTAATTCTTTAAATGTGTTATAATCAAATTAATTTTCGAGATGCTATCAGCAAGCCTAAACTACTTCCTTATTTACCCATTAACCATTTTCATTTAAATAAGGAGGTGACTGGTATGTTCCAAAAGTTTGATAAAGTTGTCGGCTTTCTTTACGGAGCATTCATAGTTGCATTTGCTATAGCTGTGATTAAAGGCATTTAATTGTGCATTAATCTTTGCATTTGCTTGTGCATTCCAAAAACTCCAGTGGGCGTTTAAACCCTCTGGAGTTCCTTTGTTAGTTCTTTAAACTTCTTTTACTAGAATTTTATTTAATTAATACCATCTTGTTGCTTAATACCATCCCCAGTATCCAACGTCTGGGCAAGTCTGTTTCTGCACTTTCTTACACCGTTTGCAGCTTCTTCTGATGTTAACCATTTTGTTTTTCGCCTTTGAAGTAATTTTCCAATCACTCCATTTGTGACCTAGCTTTTTCACCTTAGAAGTCTGAAGTAGCTTACCACACTTTTTACACGTGTAGGTTACTTTACCATCTTCAGTACAAGTAGCTTTTTTCACTACTTTTACAACTTCTTTTGGATGTGTACACTTTTTAGTCTTTGCTAAAGTGGTTGTTGGCATCACTGTGCTAAAGAGCATTAATGCACACAATACTAATGTAGCTAACTTCTTCATAGTGATTTCCTCCTTCCCTTTTAGTCCCCAATTCAGCTTCAACGTAGTTACAACTTGGCTAAAGTTCTTAGCCAAAGTTCTTTGTTAATAGCTCATCGGAGCTAAAGGAAAAAGATTTATTAGGATCTCTTTGCTAAAGATTTATTAGGATCTCTTTGCTAAGGAGCAAAGGGGCTGCGATACCCCAATGCCCTAATTTACTATTTAATGTAAACCGTTTCTTTTTTGTGACACCTACTGCACACTCTTGTTTTCTTAGGTTTCTTTTTTACCATACTTGTTGCACTTAGCTTCCACTTACTCCATTTGTGTCCTAAAGCCTTTCCTTGAACGAAAGAATCCTGTGCATGACACCTACTACAAATAGAGATTTCAACCTTTGGCGTTGTGCATGTAGCTGCATAAGTCTTAGATTTCCATTTATGATTTAATGGTCTGATTTGTTTAGTTTTGTAGTATTTTCTGTAACCGTAGATACAGTCTGGATTAGTACAATACCAAGCTACTTCGCCTGGGGAAGAGCAGGTTGGCTTTTTACGCACCTGTCTTCTAAGGTTGTGGGAAGTTTTTTTAACTTTCACAGTCTTTAAAGTTTTTCCACAATTAGTGCACATTTTAGCTCGTTTACCTTCTTGTGTACAATCAGCTTTAACTAAAGTTACCCATTTAGTCTTTTTGTGGGAACATTTGGACTTGGCTAAAGCTGTTGTAGGAGCAATAGATACTACTGAACCAAAGACCATTAAAGCACACAGTACTACTGTTAATAACTTCTTCATAGTAATCTCTCCTTTACACTTTTACTTGTATTTGTAATCTTTCTTACCACACCGACTACACGTCCTTATTAGTCTGGCTTTGTGACCTCTTAACAATGATTTTGGATCAATTGTCCACTTACGCCACTTGTGTCCTAAAGCTTTCCCTTTAGTAAAACCCCACTTAGCACCGCAGCGAATACACGTCTTAATCTCAATTTTAGGATTTGTACACGTAGCAGGAGAAGTCTGAATTTTGCAATTATGACCTTTTGCTGGGTAAGATTTTGTTATAGTTCTTTTTCTACAACGTTTACAGTATTGCCCTCTAGCCCCTCCTTTTTTACAAGTAGGAGCTACATAGTAGTTTACAAAACTATGTCCATAACGATGCGTTTTCACTACTTTTAATGTTTTATTACAGTCTTTGCACACACACGCAGTTTTACCATCTTTAGTACAGGTAGTTTTAACTAAAGATACCCATTTAGTATGCTTATGGGAACACTTAGCTAAAGCTGTAACAGGTGTGCCAAAGCCTACTACTGTACTAAAGCACATCATTAAGCATAGTACCCATGTCATTAACTTTTTCATTTAAATCACCTACCATTTTTTGTAAGGACTTGAAGGTTTTTTCTTAGAAGTACCAACTTTTGCTAAAGTAACTTTGTTTATTTCGTCTCTTGTGTACTTCTTAGAACCTTTTACATAATGTGTTCTGTATTTACAAATGTGTGTTCTTTTGTACTTTGTGTAAGTTGTTTTAGAACCTTTTTTGCTTGTCTTGTAAAGGTATTCTGTGTGAATAGTCTTCCAAGCTGTTTCGTGAACGTATGTCTTTGTGGCTTTTTTGGAACTTGTACGGTGTCCAATGAACGTTGGTTCCCAATCGCCACAAGTTGGGTAAGAGCTTGGACTGTTTGGACACATTGATGCAACTAAATCAGAACATGCATGTACCTGAATAGGTACTACTGTGCTAAAGCACATCATTAAGCACATCATGGCTACTACTAATTTCTTCATGACTATTTCCTCCTATTGTTTCTTGTGAGTTACAGTTTTGTGTTGAACCTTTACACACCACTCTTTTTTGTATCTAGTTGTGCTTTCATCTAATACTTAAACTTTGCTAAAGCTGCGGTGTGCATTGCTGTACTAAGAACCATCGGAGCACAGCACTACTATCGCTCTTTTCATAGTGATCACTCCTTTCCTTTTTAGTCCCTAATTAACTTCAACGTAGCTTGTCTTGGCTAAAGCTTTGACGATAGCCCGGCTCTTGGTTGTAAGCTTAGTTAGAGCTAAAGGGAAGAGAGTTGTTATACTCACTTAGCTTGTGTTTTAATTGGCATAGTTTACTTAACAGCAGTATTTGCATTAGTAAGTGCAATTATCTTTGGTTAATTCAACTATGCCAGAGGAGCTGATTAAATCAGTCAAAAGAAGAGGTAGGTGTTGAGCCTACCTTTTCTGTTTTTCTTTTTTCTGATGTTCTTTTTATTTAGAATTCCTGTGCTAATACCTTGGCGGTATCTTCTTGGCTAAACCCTTTTAGAATTCCTTTGCTAAACCCTTCGTTAATAGTGTCTCTTCTTCCTTCTTCTCTTTTGCCAAAAAGATTTAATACTCTGGGCTAAAGTGCTAAAGAAAAGAAAAGCTAATAACAAAGCTCCACCACGTCTGACATTATCTTCGTTGTTAATGTCTTGGGTTGAGGTCTTTAATAACTGATAACTTTCGTTTCCCTCTTTTGAAGGCTTTGTTCCTTTTCTTGTACAGTAAACAATGTATCTGTACTTACCTCCGCTACGGTAAGGGTGGCACGTGACTAAAGTGATCATGTCCCTCCCATCTTGAATCATAACGGCATCGGTGTCGAATGGGCTTATTACATTAATTCCTGTTACTTCATACTCTAAGGTGTCCCATGGATTTACTATTGTTACTGTGTCGCCTTTGTTTAGCTTTTCAATCTCTCTAAAGAATGGGGCACCTTGATACCCCCTGTGACCTGCAATGACACTATTGGTGTCTATTTCTCCGACTGGAATTGAGGTCTGTCCTAAAATGGCAGCTCCCTTTGCTAAATGTTCATTGCTTGCACCAACATACAACGGCAACTCAACTTTCATCTTTGGTATCTTAATGTAGCCGAATTTACCATCTTTAAAACCTTTGAGAGAGATTGGGGACGATTGGTAACTGCTAACATCTCTGAAATTCTTTTGGTGATTTTCGTAAATCTTTTCATTGTACTTTTCTATCTCTTGGTAACGAGAGTCATCCTCTTTGCTTACCTTGTTCTTTTTTTCTTTTTGTTTGAACTGTGTAATGTATTGTTTTGTTTCTTGCTTAATGTTTTCTGTTGCAATCATCGGAGATGAAAACAATGCAATTCCTCCAGCAATGCACAGCAGTCCAAAAAGTTTTACTATTATTTTCAATCAATCACTCCTTTGGTTTTGTGTTGGTGGTGTTGGAACTACTTAGCTAAATGCTCTCTTACTTAGCCAGACGCTCTTTTACTTTGCTAAAGCCTTTGAGTAAAACTATCATGGCTATTGCAATAGCAAGACCAATGATTGCTGCTTTCTTGTAAGCATTCATCCATTGCGAGTCTTTGCTTCTATCGTCTTTTGCATTTTCTTTTTCTTCTGGAGTGTATTTAGTTCTTATTCCAGTTACAAACAAACGATGAGAGTTAACACCATACGGAGTACACGTGATTAACGTTACTAAATCTTTTCCTTTTCTGATTAACAAGTCTTGCGTTTCTTCTGGTAAAACAACTTCTGTTCCAATTACCCTGTAGGCTAAGTCCTTGCCTAAAGTGTGGAGGAAAAACAAATCTCCCTCTTTTACCTCGGTTAAATCTGTGAATAGCTTTGCGTTGTTAAGACCCGTGTGACCTGTTAAAACCGCATGGGTTGATTTGCCACCAACTGGTAGCGATGAACCTTCAAGGTGACCAATTCCCCTTTCAAGAGTACTGGCTGCTGTTCCGTGAAATACTGGTAAATTAACATTAATGCATGGAATTTCCAAATAGCACATCATACCACTTTTATCAATGTTTAACAAATTGTTGTAAATTAAACCACTTTTGATAGCACTCTTAGATTCAACGAAAGGGTCAGTAAGTTCTACCTGATTCTGTGCTAAATCTGCATTGTACATCTGTGCCTTTTTCCACATTTCTTCTTTCTGTTCTTCCGAAAGAGATTTTTCTTTCTTTTTGTAGTTGTCTACAGTAATGTCAGCCTGATGTTGATTTACGAAATTTGAAATCCAAGGATAGAACATCATAACAAGACTGGCACCAATGAATAGTGTTACTAGTATCTTTTTTACCATTTCTCACCTTTTCCTTTAAATGCAAAAAGTCACACCTAAACTAATAGATGTGACTTTTTATTCTACTAAAGCTTACTTTGTAGCTTACTTAGCTAAAGCACTTTGTAATTTGCAGTTTTAATGACTATCTTAATTTACTGCTTTGCTGTTGCTTAGTTAGCTTTAGCTTTTTTCTTTTTGTCTTCGGAAATGATGTAGAATCCGATTACAGCACCAACAACACCTACGATTGTTAAGAAGTAAACTCCTTTACCACCTGTCTTAGGTAAGCTGAATCCTTTGTGGTTAATGATGCTCATCTTAACGTTAGCGTTTTCAGAATCTTTAGCTGTCTTGTCTGCTAAAGCTTCTACTGCTGCGCTGCTAAGAGTGGATTCGCCATACTTGCACATAGCTGCCTGAGCACCATCGATTGTTGCTGTTGTTGGGTTGAGTGCTCCAATTACCATAGCATCTTTGTCAGTTGTACCTTCATTAGCTGTTGGTAATGTCTCTCCATTGGAAAGTGTGAGATTTGTAGAGTCATCTTTAATGTGCTCTTCGTCATGATCTTTCTTTGCTGTCATGTGATATACTGCAGAAGCTGTAATTTCTCTGGAAGCCTGATTGATTGTGAAATGAATCTGGTTCTGTCCAATTGTGTAGCCTTTTGCAGTGTGTACCTCAGTAAGCTTGTAGTCATCACCTTCGATACCATTAACAAGTAACTTACCTGTTCCTTCTGGGCTAAAGATTGTAGCATCTTTCTTATCTTTAGTCTTACCGGAAACGTAGTAAAGTCCATCAGCACTCTTTGTTGCTGTTACATAGTAATCTTCTGTTTCGTTGTAAAGAACGAACTGAACGTCTTTGAAGTCGTCAGCTTTTGTATTTCCATCGGAGAATAACTTGGTTAAATCAACACCATAGGAGTATACGATACTTCTGTCTTCAAGTACATTGTAGTAACCTTCAGAAGTTCTTCTCCAAATCAGGGAAACATCATTAGGGTTACCATTGTCACCGAGTACAGTGTCAGCATTGGATGCTAAAGTAGCTGTGTAGTAAACTACTAAGTAGTGCTGTCCATCGTAGTATTTCTCTGCGATTTCTTTAAGACCTGCAGGCTGTACTGTAATGTCAACTGCCTGAGAGTCATTGCCTTTGTTTGTAGCTTTGCTTGCTGTGAATTTGTAGTTAGCATTTTCCCCAGCTGCTTCCCAAACGTCGATAGCCTGAGTTGTGTCGTTAACATCTGCAGCTGCTTTGTCATTGTAGATAGCAATCTTAGCATCATCGTTGTAAACAAGACCTTTGCTCAGAGTATCGATGTACTCAAATCTCTGAAGTCTTGTTGCTTTACTTGTGATGTTAGGAAGTTTGGATTCCAGCATGAAACCAAGTCTATCGCCTTCGCTGGCTGTTGTAGTTGTGTTCCACTGGTAATCTGCTGCTTTCTTATCTTCTGTTAACCAACCTGCTAAATCTTCGCCTTTCTTTCCATCATCGTTAGTAACGATACCAGGAGCACCACTCGCTAAAGAGTTCTGTTTGTTAATCTTTAAATCTCCAGCTGTGTTGTTTGTTCCTGCGGAATCATAGTTAAGACCTGCTGTACCGTACTCATTACGAACTTTTTTCTCCAATGTAGGATGACCTGTCTGATTCTTAGGGAAACAGTTAATGTTGTAGAACCACTGACTTCCTTCAATGTCTGTCATAGGAATCTGAACAAACCAAGGATTTACTGTTTCTGTTACGTTCTCAGGAACTTTAGTTTCAACAACTAAGTACAGACCTAAATCTAAGTTGTCTTTTGTTGTCATACCATTTTTGTCAGTAAGTGCCATTGCTGTACCTGCAGCGTGTTTGTCATTAGCTGTTACAATGTAATCTTCAAGTCTATCAACTGCTGTAACACCTTTCTTGTTATCTGTACGTTTTCCTTCATTTGTGGTTGATCCGCCTGCACCTTTAGTACCAACGCCCTCACCAGTTGCGTATGTAGCATCGCTGTCTTTCTTGCCAGCACCATTGTAAGTGTCAACGTCTAAAACGTTTTTAAGTGCTACTCTAATCTGTTCTGCTGTAAAGTAGTTAACATTGTCTACCTGTGTTACGGCAACACCATCAGTTCCTTTCTTTGCAGCATCATAAACTTTAAGACCAAGAATAGCCATTAAGTCTGTGTCCATTCCGTAGATTAACTCAATGTCTCCATTAGTACCATCTTCGTTAATGTCACTAAGTGTTTTAACATCACCGACTTTAAGGTATGTAAACTCAACACCTTTAATAGCGTAGTCGCCAAGGGCATTCTTAAGCTCTTCATTGTTTTTACCATCACTGGTAATTTTGATTGTCTGTCCATCTTTAGTTGTTACAGTGGAATCAACTCCGCCACTGTCGTGATCTGTGTCAGACCAATTGAATGTAAAACCATCCTGTGAAGCAGATGTTACATCGTACTTGTGAATGGTAAGGCTACCATGATCAGCTTTGTTCTGAATGTCAAAATCATTAAGGTCACCAACTACAGATGTTGGATTGTCTGCTGCATCAGATCCTTCTAATGCACCATTAGTGGTTGCTGCGAATGCCATTGCTGGGCTGACTGCCATAGAAGCTGCTAAAGCAGCTGCGAGAAATTTTCCCATTACTTCATTTTTTCTCATAACTTTTTCCTTTCTTATTTAAGCGTTGCGTTTCTTCTAATACACCTGTTGGTGGTGATTTTAAATTACTGTAAGATACAAAAGTATCCCAACGCTGCTCTTTTCCTTTCATAGAGCGCCTCCTCTCTTTTTGTTTTTTAGCGTATTTCACGCAAAAGAGTTGTGAGCGACGAAACTTCACAATTCTGATTTTGAAAGCTATGAGTTATTTAGAAGTCTTAAAATGTTTGGAAATGTTACTTGGCTAAAGCTTTAATTGAGGCTTGGCTAAAGCACAAGAGATTAAGAAATGCCAATTGCTGACACTAAGACTAAGTGAACTTAATTGTTCACCAAATCTTATTGAAATGTTATAATGTGGTGCCTGTGCTAAAGTGACCACGAAAGTCAAACGGTGATTTAGCAAATCACCTGTTTTAGAAATGTTGTAGGACAAGAACTGTGTTAAGTGATGTAAGAACTGTACTAAGTGAGTTCTCCACTGTTGTAGCTGTGTTTGTGTTGTGTTCCCTCCTTTGTAGTTGTGTTTGCATTGACTTTGCCAAAGCGTGTAAGAATTGACTTTGCTAAAGCTAATTCTTTGCAAACAAAAAGACGTAATACCTTTGACAGTATTACGTCTAGCACTCCCCTGCTTGTAGTGTGCTTTGATTAGAACAGTAATGTAGTTTTGCCGAATGAAAGGAAAGAAAACAAAAGTACATCGCTGGCAGAAAGTAAACTTCTTAACTACTAAGCTTCCCTTAGCTTTACCTTTTCCGCTCTCTCACTTAGTAATTTAATTTACAGTCTGCAATGAGCCAAGTGACGAGCTTGGCTAAAGCACTGTAGCCGATGAGAACTAACAGTGCTTGACACAACTAAATTGTTATGTTAATTTGTAATTGGGTTAAACTAAATTATTTCCTTTCTCATGAGTAAAAGCTTAAAATAGAAAGGATGTGTTATCAATGAATTCTAATTTCGATAAATTAATTGGTTTGATTGAAATTATTATTTTCTTTCTAACACCGTTTGTTATCACAAGAATTCTTTAATACCATTTTTTCTCGTAGCTTAAATTATTTAGCATACCCAGTTAAGAGACCACCCCATTCTGGTCTCTTTTTATTTAGCCGAATTACTTGGCTAAAGCACTGTAGCCGATGAAAGCTAACAGTGCTGAGATGTTTAAAATGCTAGCCAAGCATGATGCCACAACTTGGCTAAAGTGTACGGTACTTTTGATGGTAAAGTATACTATTTTTTCTTTTATTATTATACGGAAATTTATTATCGAAAATGTCGATTATTTAGATAGAATAACAGGTAAAGATTTAATAACTGTCAATTCATAGATTTGAATTAAAGTGCTGCCAATGAAAATCCCTCATTGCATTCGGTCAGATCTAAAGATAGGATAGCAGTACTTGGCACAACTAAACTGTCATGCTAAAATTAATTTACCTTACCATTTTTTAATCTCCTCTTACAAAGAGAGGAGTGATAACATGAAAGCACTTAACAAAATTTTTACTAAGTCAAAGCAAACAATTGTTAAGTTACCACAGTTATTTTCTTTAGTGAAAATTAACGTGAACATCATTGTTATTAACTTAAGAAAATAACTGTAAGAAAAAGGGACCGTTTCTCTCATTCTGGTCTCTTTTTTGGTTGGAGTATCTTCCCCAAGAGCACACCATACCTTTGGCAGTACAGTGTGCTTGACACAGCTAAGTTGTTGTGTTAACCTGTGTTTGGGTCGTGGTTAGTCATTCTTTATCTCCTTTCTTTAGAAGGGAGGTGTTCATAATGAACCCAATTAAAGATAAAATAATCGGGTTAATTGGTATAATGATATTTGCGATTATTCCATTTGTCATTATAGGAATTTTACGTTAGCACCTTATCTCTTCGAGAGAATAAGTTGACAACCAACCCAGTAAGAGACCACCTTGTTCTCCTTTGTGGTCTCTTTTTCTTTTGCTCAGAAGTTCTGGGCTAAAGCACTACTACCGATGAAGGATAGCAGTGCTGTGTTAAAGCGCTGTAACCAAAGAAAGCTATAGTACTTGGCTGAAGAGGTTTTATTTCTCTTGACAAAATGTCACAGCAATACTATCATTGTGATGGAGTTTCTTGAAATTGATACCCAGTAGTTTCCTTTCTTTTTTAGAGAAAGGAGGAAAACATGATGGGAAAATTTATGAAAATTAAACAAGTTTTAAGTAAATTATTTAAGCCATCACCCCTACTGGAAATCAACGTGACAATCAACAACACAACAGTTGAGCATGTCACAATTCACTATGAGAAATAGTGAATCAAAGTAAATTAAATTCTATCTTTACTTTTTTATTTATTTCTTCATAGGATTTTTTGATTCATTAAGAATTTAATTTACTTACTTAAAAGACTGTTCTCAGCAGTCTCTTTTTTCTTTTGCCCAGAATTAACCGGGCTAAAGCACTACCACCAATGAAGGATAGTAGTGCTGGGCTAAACTAGCCTTAGCAAATCACTCAGGATAGAACAACATAGCTTAGCTAATCTAGCTTAGCTAATTTAGCCTGAGTGCTTGGGTGATTAAACTTATTCTGGAACATTATCAAAATCTTGATCTAGATGTAATTTGCCACATCCGACCATTTCTGGTTCGCTCCATTTACTATGCATTCCGTATCCATAATTAGCACGAACTTTCACATATCTTCCATGCCAATGTGGTGTAATAAAATCATCATTAGCTGCTTTTACCCTAAGTGAATTCTTGTCTGTAGTGTATGTTTTTGTCACTTTGAAGTTATTATCTTTACTGACCATAACGTCATATGATTTAGCATAATTAACTTTCTTGAAAGTTACACATAATTCATTTATATCAATAGGAAAGCCGTGGTCGAAATAAGCATCTACATTTTCTGGAGCTTTAAAAAACTGATTCATATAATCCCCATATTTTTGTTTATAACCATCATACATTTGTTTATAATTTACATTATTATTATATTTATATGTCTGGTTTGTTGCAGCAAATACCGTTGCTGGGCTGATTGCCATGGAAGCCACTAAAGTAGCTGTGAGGAATTTCCCCATCAAATTATGTTTTTTCATATCAAATTTCCTTTCTTTTCTTTAATTGAAATTCATTTTTAAATTACAAACTAAAGCTATGTCTCCCTAGCCTGCGTGATTTGCTAAAGCGCTACCGCCGATGAAGGACAGTAGTGCTGGGCTAAATCAGCCCGAATGACTTGTATCAAAATTACTTTTATTAAAGTCTCCTTGCCTGCGATGGTTCAGAGTACTTTAAATCAGGGGTATTTTCCCCAAGAGCACTACCGTCGATGAAAATTCCTCATTACATTCGGTCAGATCTAAAGATAGACGGTAGTGCTTGACTAATTCAGCCTGAATGATTTACTAGTGACCGAAGTCACTTAATTTTGATTATTTGGATTTCTTACGTTTTACAGCAACGAATCCTAAGTAACCAATTCCAGCTACGAGAACTACCAGAACTGCTAAACCAAGAACATCTCCTGTCTTAACATCTTTAGTTCCTTTTGTTACTGTTTTGATTACGTTCTTAGGTGTAACGTTCTTTGGACTAACTCCAGTCTTAGTTACTTTAACTTTGTTGTTCGCTTTAACTGGGTCAGTGTTGTCAGACGTTGCTACTGCTGTGTTCTTGTAAGTTCCTTTCTTGGAGAACTTAGCTTTGTAGGTAATTACCATGTCAGCATTCGGGGCTAAATCCTGTTTAGTCTTGATGACAAAAGAATTGTCCTTAGCTTCGATTTCTGCTCCCTTAACTACCTTACCGTCATTCTCAATCTTAATAGAACTCTTCTGAATCTTAACTCCATCTTTGTTAAAGTTGTCTTTAACTACTACGTTCTTAGCTGTAGCTGTTGTAGACTTATTTGTAACTGTGATGGTATATTCTCCAGTTTCTCCTGGTTTAAAGGTAACTCTGTTGGAAGATTTCTTAATAGCAAGTTTTGGCTTGTCTAAAGAAACTTCATTGTTATCTTCTACCCAGTCTTCTGGATTCTTCTGATTGCTTGCCTGTGCTTTAGCAGAGTTAAGTACTTTCTGGCCGCTTAAGTCTGAGGACTTGAAGAGTACGTCGTACTTAATCTTCATGGTCTGTCCCTTGGCTAAAGCTACCTTAGACTGAATGTCATAGCTCTGTCCATCACACTTAATTGTGCAATCTCCTGTGACTAACTTTCCTTCACCATCGTAAACTTTGATGCTGTCTTTCTGGATCTCTGCACCAACTTTGTCCAGTTTATCAATAACATGGATGTTTTTAGCAACAGCGTCGTCTTTAGTCTGTACTACTTCTACGTTGTAATGACCTGTTTCGCCAACTGTGTATTCCTTCTTATCTGAAGTTTTATTGATAGCTAACTCAGGTGCAATTACCTGCACTCTGTATGGTACAAAGTGTACAACCTGGTTGGTAGCATAGAAATCATCACCAGAGAATTCTGGATCGTTTCCTGTGATTGTGTCCTTTGCTCCGTTAAGAGTGTCTTTGATTTTGTCAAGGATTGAACCATTGGAATCGCTCTTGTCTGTAGAAGTGGTGTCATCCTTTGCTAAAGTTGTAGCTTCGCTAGAAGTGTTATCCTTTGCTAAAGTTGTAGCTTCACTGGCTTCATCTTTAGTTGTTGTTGTCGCTTCGCTGGAAGGAGCTTCGGTTGTCGCTTCAGTTGTGTCGAGTTCTACTCCTGTTGTTGCATCTGCCCATCCATCATCTTTTTTCTCTGTAGTAGATTCTGAAGAGTCGGATGGTGTGGAAGTGGAATCCTCTGTTGTAGACTCTGAGCTGTTCTCGTCTTTAGATTCTGTTGTAGAGTCGTCCTTCTTCTCTGAGGAGTCAGACGGGGCTAAAGCACCGCTAGCAGTGTTAGCCTTAACGTATCCAACATTGACGATTTCACAAAGTCCTTCATCAATTACCTTTACTTTGAAGGTAACGTCTGCCTTAGCACCAGCTTTGATTTCGTCTACCTTGAAGACCACAGTGTCTTTGTCGTCTGCCTTGGTTAAAGTGCCACCACTTACATACTGTGTGTGAGTAGGAATAGCATCCTTAATCTTAACATCCTTAAGATCTTTCTTGCCTGTGTTGTTAACTGTAATGGTGTACTCAATCTCGTCACCAACATTTACAACACTACCACTAGCTGGCTGGCAGGATTTCAGAATCTGGTACTCAGCACCGTCTTCTGTCTTGACTGTCTTAGGTGTGACTTCGTTCTCTGTCTGTGCGGAGGCGTTGTCAGCAGTTACTTTAACTACGTTAGGTACGTAGTTGTCAATGAGAGATCTGTCCTCGAATACTACATCGTAGTTAACCGTGAAGGTTTCTCCCTTGGTTAAATCTCTCTTAGTCTTAATTGTGTAACCAGTTCCCTTGCACTCGATCTCACACTTGTCTGTAAAATCTTTGCCGTCCTTATCACTAATCTTGATGGTCTCGGCTAAAACTTTAGCTCCGCTAACCTGTAACTGGTCATCGATTACAACGTTGTACGCTGTAGCGTTCTCTTTGACTTCTTCGGTCTTAACGGTGTAGTGTGCTGTGTCTTCATAGGAGTAAACCTTTTTGTCAGAAGTCTTTGTAACTTCCAGTTCTGGCTTCTCAATCTTAACGGTTACAGTTGTTGTCTTTTCTGGAACATTGTCGGCATGTGTCTTAGCCACGTTGGTTACTTCTTCACCACCGAGTGTCTGGTCAGTGAACAGAACATCGTAGGTTACTGTGAAGAATTCGTTCTGGGCTAAATTCTTACCGGTCTCAATCTTGTAGCCAGATGGAGTTCCAGCAATAGAGACTTCTTTAGTAATGTCTTTGCCTTTGCTGTCTGTAAGCTTAATTGTCTTGGTGTCAAGAATAGCTTTCTCATTGTCGAAGGCATCTTCGATTACTACGTTACGTGCAGTAGCGTTGTCGGCTGTCTGTGTAACTTTAACAGTGTAGTGACCTGTGTCTCCTACGGAGTAGTTTGTCTTGTCGGACTTCTTCTCGATCTTTAAGTCAGGTGTTGGGTCTACTGGGTTAAAAGGTGTTTCCGCATACTTCCACTCAGGATTGTTTGTGCAGTTAACTCCTGTTGTGTTAACTAAATCCTTTCCGGCTGCTGCGAGAAGTACTTCTGCCTTGTAGCTAACTACGATTGCCTGTGACTGGGCTAAATCTTTACCAGTCTCGATCTCGAATCCATCTTTACTGTCGTTGTAAGTAATCTTACACTCTTTAGTAATGTCCTTGTTGTCAAGAGTTACCTTAAGGCTGTCTTCACGAATCTTAACCATGTTGGACTCGTTCATGAAGTCTTTGATCTTAACGTCTTTTGCGACTGTTCCTGCATTGTTGTTTGTAAAGCGAAGTGTGAAGGTCACATCTTCTCCTACTGCTGGATTAGTTCTATCAACGGACTTCTCTGGGGTAGGCTCTGGACCTTTTGGTTTAACGGTCTCGTCTGTAGTTACCTTGAGGGCTTCGTCAGAGACTGCAGTAGCCACGTTCAGAATGTCCTTGCCTGCGAGAGCCTTGTCAGTAATCTTCATGTCGTATTTGATTGACATGAGAGTTTCTTTCTTTGTGTTGACGTAAGACGGGTTCCAAGCATTCTGAGTCTCAGGGTTCTTTCCCTGGGCTAAATCATACTTATCGTAATTGCCATCTACTACTAAATGTTTACGAGTAGTAAGAGTAAAGCCATCTGTCTTTGCCTGTTTCTTGTAGTCAACTTCCCCGGCTAAAGTGCCGCCTTCGCGAAGCTCATAGCCTTCTGTATCATACAGTGCGATTGTACCTGTTAGGATCTGTACGCCTTTTGTCTTAAGTTCATCTGTGTAAACAAGGTTACGTGCGATTGTTCCCTTGTGTGTGTTTACTACATTAATTGTGTAGCTAACGTTGTCACCAACTTCGTAATCTCCGGAGTCAGCTTTCTTTTCGATCTTAAGACGTGGGGAGTTAATGTAGACAGTAGTGTCAGCCTTGATGGTTGGAACTTTGCCATCAACCTTGGCTAAATTGCTTGCGGTTGCTGTAGCTTCGTTTCTAATCTCAGAACCATTAACGTCTACTTTGTCGTTCTCAAGTGCATTAGCATTATAGCTAATCTTGAGGCTTGCTCCTCCTGCCATGAGACTATCTTTGACTACAAAACCATTACCCTTCTTTTCTACTGTGATTACAGATGTTTTGTCCTGTGTCTCGTTGTAGTGTTCTGGGTTGAGTTTGTTAGTCACGTCTGCTGTGCCTGCTACGTGGTACTTAATGGTGTTTCCATTTCCACCACTGGCTTTGCTAAAGGTTTTAGTGCCGCTGTCGCTCACTTCTGAGATTTCAATGGAATCGTAGTTGAGTGCGAGACCTTCTGGGAGTGTTACGTCTTCTACTACTACGTCTTTAGCAACTGTTCCTGCTGGAGCAGTGTTCTTGGCTAAAACTTCGTACTGAACCTTTTCGTAACCAGTTTCCTTCTCGAAGACTCTGAACTCGTTATCGCAACGATTGTCTTTCTTCTCGTCTTTGTATGGGTTAACATACTTCTTACTGAGTGAGAGCTTAGGTGTGTTCACATAGTACTCTGCATCGTCTTCGGCTTTGCTAAAGTTATCGCCTGTGGCTGTAACTACGTTCTGCTGTTCCTTACCATTTCCTGCTTCTGCGGCTGTGGCAGAGAATGTAATGGTAGCGGTTGCGTTGGCTGGCAAGTAATTAATCTTGTAAGCCCATCCGTTATCACCACTCTTGGATTTGGTAGCTGTGATAGTTTTGGTCTCTGATTTCTCAAAGAGAGTTTTGTTAAGCTGGTTAGTAACATCTTTAGGTGCTACTGGTACAGAGACGTTGGCAGGTACTCCACTGATTTTAACAGAGTCGTAGTCTAACTTCATTCCAGAAGGAAGTGTGTCTGCCACTGTTACATTAGTAGCGATTCCTTTGGTGTTCTTTACCTTAACAGTAAAGTTAGCTTTGTCTCCTACTGCGTACTCATACTTATCTACCACCTTGTCCACCTGGACATTAGCAGAGTTAATGTAGTTACCATCGTCATCATGCCATCCACCATCAACACTTCCATTTTCAGCAACAACTTTAGCTGTGTTGTATGGTCGTGTACCATTGGAGGTTTCAAGAGCTGTAACGTTAACTTTTACCGTTGCTGTAGCGTCCTGGGCTAAATCTCCTACATTGACTGTAACGGCATTGCCTTTGTGGCTTGCTGTACCTTTTGAAGTTGTAACAGAATTAACTTTTAATCCAGATGGGATTGTATCTGTGACAACAACATTTTCTGCTGTTACAGCCTGAGATTCATCAGTCACATTTTTGACTTTGATAGTGTAATCCCAAGAGTCTCCCACTTTGTGAACGTATTTGTCTGATACTTTATCAATGCTTAATTCGGCTTCATCTGGTATTGGTGGAAGTGTTAATCCTCCATCGAAGCTAAAGAAAGCTCCATTCTTCTGTGTTCCAATTCCACCACCACCGCCAGAGAAGTATCTTACTCTGTAAGTAAAAGGAGAACTTGCAATAGGTGTAAAACCTAGAGACCAAGTGTGCCTACGTGCTTCTTTCAGATCCTTTTTCTGTTTAGTTGTTGGATCCTTAAGTTGATCAAACTGAATAGCATTATCAGTGACATCCTCACTGCTTTTTTCCTTTCCGTAACCACTAAATGTTACTGTGTTTCCCTGTTCAGCTCCAATTTCTTTACATCTTGGTTCTCCTGACCATCTAATATGAGTTCCTAACATAAACCAATCAGTACGGCCTGGGCACATACTTTCTACTGCTTGATTACAGTCAATATCGATAAATCTGAAATGAAGCTTATCGCCTGTACCAGAAATCAAAGTTTTTGTTCCATGTTTGTAGACATAGATTGTGCACCGAATGTGTTTGTAACCTCTGAATCTTACAGCACCCAATTGTCCATCAAAGATAGCAATATCTTTACCATCAGCACCACTAATAGCACCTCTGGCGTTATCGTAAGTAACTTTTACATCGTAGTTACCAACCTTATTACCTTTGTTATCCATCTTTGGCACATTCTTGTACCATACGCTAAAGCTGCTATCTTCTGTAAGTTTTGCTATGTAAGCATCATTTAATCCTGTGATTCCTCCAGCATTTTCATCTTGTTCTTTCCAAATCCACTTATCTTTATTTCCACTCTTTGGTGTTTTAGTAAGCTTATCGCTTTTGGAATCAACACTAAAATCAAACTTAGCTGAATTTGAATTAAAATCAAAAGTTCCATAACCTGCGGTTGCAGTGTCTTTTGTTGAAGTCACATGGTGCTTACTTTTCTGAATTGAATCTTTTGCTGCAGCTGCGTAGGTAGTTACTGGAATAGCTGAGGCTAAAGTTGTAAAAGCCAACAGCGTAGTAGTTACTGCAGAAATTGCCTTATTAATTATTTTCCTAACCATTTTTCTTTACTCCTCTCATTCTTATTTTGGTAGGATTATTTTTAGAAAATGGAGGAGGTCTCGTTTTAATAGGCAACGCCCCTTTCTTAATTGCGTGTTTTAATACTTTAGTTTTCTTGGCTAAAGTACTGAGCAATTAAAAAAGATCAAAGCTGTGACACTTTGATCTTTTATTTCGGATTACCTTGGCTAAAGCAACTAGCGTGAATTGACTTGGCTAAAATAACCTAAATGTGAAAGCAATCTACTAAAGCAAAAAGAACCCAGGGCTTTTACACTCTGGGTTCTTATGATTAATTGTAAAATTTCCATTCGCTTGATCCATAATTATTATCAGCACCTACCCAAGTACTGCCATAATAATAGTGGAATCCAATACCTATAAGTACTTCCTTATCAATAATATAGTTATTATAAACTTTCTGACCAAAACTACCATTAGCGTAGTATGTGTAGAATTTTACAGTCTGTTCACTATTTGCTGGAATCCAAACATCTTTCTTGTCTGCTGTTGAAAATCGAACAATTCTAGGTTGTGATGTTGTTGTATCAACTCCTAATTCAGAATCAAGTTTAATTGATTTTGAAGAATTATTTCTAACCTTTAATGTAATTACATTAAATTTAGGAATTGTCGTATCGTAGGTATCGTGCTTGTAGAAATCCCACACTTTGTAGTCTTCTCCACCAAATGGTGAATCCTCAAGTCCTAATGTGTATGAGAATTTAACACTTCCACCTTCGAAAACTTTGATAGTCACTTCACGAGTTTTTGACCATTTACCTGATTTAGTTAAAACTTTTGCATAAACTCTAGATGTGCCTGTTTTTTTAAAAGAAGCAATACCTCTACTATTAAAAGAAACTACACTTTTATTTGAAGAACACCATCTCCAGTATTTTGTTCTAATAGAATCAGATGTGTTGCTAAAATCTTTTCCGTAAGCATCAATTAAAGTTGTAAAGAAATCTAAAGATGTTCCTGCTGCATAGTTTTTATCTGGAAGAAAAGCAAAATCTTTTGCATCGTAAGGAAGCTGTCTCTTAGTACTCTTGTTGATTTTTACTTTCTTGTTGGATTTCTTCTTCCTTCTAACTTTTTTCTTAACGATTACTTTACAACGGTACTTTTTTCTACCTACTTTGGCTACGATGTAAGCTTTACCTTTTCTCTTAGCTTTTACAACACCTTTTCGGTTAACCGTAGCCACTGACTTTCTAGTAGAATACCATTTTACTTTTCTTCTTCTCCTTCTACTAAGATTTCTAACTTTAAGTCTCTTTTTCTTTCCCTGTACTAAAGTTACCTTACGGTAATTTAACCTAGGAGCAGCTTTCGCTTCCACGTTAGTTACTGGGCTAAAGCCAATAGCTAAGATCAAAGCTAAGAGAATAGCTAAACTTCTAATACCTTTCTTTCTTGTTTTTTTCATTTTAAACACCTCTTTCTTTTTGATAGATGAAGGAGCATCTCTTCTCCTCCTTGATTTTAAATTTTATAATTACCTCTCTTTAAAAGTGGGTTTTACAATTTCCATTTTAACACACTTAATCAGTACGGTAAAGTGTGGATTACTTCCTATTAAAATAGAGTTCTGGGTTAAAAACCTAGATTCGTACTTATCAGTACTTCCATCTCGGTTAAAGCACTTTAATAGGGATTAGTCAAAGCTTGACCTATCTTGACTGCCTTAACCAAATGTGCTACACTCTTTTTGATACATCTTCCACTTCTGTCATACCTTCTTGGTTTTCATGAGGCACAGAAGATTAAAAGGAGGTGAGAAGATGGTTACCAAAATTACCACTTTGCTGGTTACTTTGATGTTAGGAATTATTGCAAATGCAATCTATGACTACATTAAAAATTATAGTAACCACAAAAAAGGTTAGATTTCCTTTTAAAAAATCAAAAACCCAGGAGACACCAACTCCTGGGTTTTCTTTTTGGTGAGAAAACTTCACCAAAATCACCACTTTAGTTTAAAAAATCCACTTTAGCCAAGAAAACCTTTTAAACTATTCTTAGTGTAGCACACTTAGTTAAGGCAGTCAATACCTCTGGTAATCCGAACTTGGCTAAAGTGGATTAACCAAAGATTCCACAAACTTTGACACTTAGAGACTCTAACCTTCTCGACACAATACGACAAATGTGCTATACTAATTTCTGTACGGAACCTCCGACGGAGAGGAGGTATGTGCCAAATGACAGAGGCTATGATTGCATTTTTTGTAAACATTCTGTCCGGTGTCGCAACCTATTACATTTGTAAATGGTTAGACGGAGGAAATTAGTACGGTTAAGTCTTTACCTTAAAGACTAGAAAACCCAAGAGTTGCAGCTCTTGGGTTTTCGTTTTGTGCCAAATGGCTATGATTGCTTGATAGTTTAAATGATTCGCTTTAGCCCAGTAAACCTTTTAAACTATCCTTAGTGTAGCACACTTATCGTTGTTAGTCAACGTTCTTGGCTAAATCACAAGCTTCTCATTTCTTTCGTAATTTCGAACTTGTTCCAAGCTAAAGAGAATTAGCCAAAAGAATTCAATAGCTTTGACACTACTGAATTCTAAAAATCTTTTAGATTAACTAAAGAAGGTAGCCAATGAATTACAAGTTTTTGTTTACCTGTAATTCTAAATTTTTATAATTTACAACTCTAGGAACTTGGTTTTACAATCGTCTAAGAACGAGCTTTTTTGTATAACTAAAGATTTAAAATCTTGGCTAAAGCTTTGGTGCATTTATTAAAACTTTAATATTACCACTTCTATACCAAATCTTTAACATAACAAAACCTCCTATTGATTTTACTTCATTTTAGCATGCTTGGCTAAAGCGGACAAGTTATTGTTGGTTATTGAATTAATACTGGTGTTTTAGAATCGCCTTAATAGTATAGTTATTTCTAATTCTTATCTGCTTTAACCAAAAAGAACCCAAAAGCTCTGGTACTTCTGGATTCTGATTATTATTGATTATTGATTATTTTCTTCTTTCATTATACAATGATATTGTTTTTCCTTTTTGGAATTCTGAAAACAGTTGTAATTTAATTTCATAGTTCTTACTAATAATGCTAGACTTCTCTTCTGGTATTTCAGTATTACTATAGAACTCTTTTACTTCTGATGGTGTTGGAAGTAAGTCAGCATTTACTAAATTATGATTTTTAACTTTTTTAAGAATTTTTTCTTCTGTCTTGTAAAAACCAGAAATCTGTTGTTTCAGTATTGAAACTCTTGTATGTACTACTTTTCCGTCGTCGTTGAAAAACATACTATTTCCAGAATCGAAGATAGGTGCTGGACCAATTAACTTCATTGTACTTGTATCTCTTATCACTCCGAAATTAAGAAAATGTCTATCTGTATTATTAATGATAAAATCAGTCATAATCTGATACTCCATGAAATCTCTGACATCAATATTATTACTCTCACAAATGCTAATAAATTTATCATACAATGACTGCTCATTTCTTATTTTTTGACTTTCTAGAACCTCGTGTGCAGATACAAATTCTATGTGTTCGGATGTAAAAGCATTGCACTTGCATTCTTGGCTAAAGCACTTGCATTGCGCGCTATCAACACTACTTGTTGTGTATCTTACGAAAGGTATAGCAATGCCCTGACGTTCATGTAGCATTGTTGCAAAGACTTCATTAATACATTGCTGACCGAAGTAATTAATACTCTTTTTCACTAATGTGGGAATTTTCTTGGTTAAATCCCAATGCTTCTTCACCTGTCCACCAAGTGAAGCGTTTGGATCAAATGGAGATTTACTATTTGTGAGTTTCACATCATCGAATGATAAATTAACTTCTATCGGCTTAATCCAATAGGTATCTGTAATGCTAAGTCCGAGATTCTTTGCTAAATAAGCTTTAGCATTATTACAATCAGTAGTTTGTTTATTAAAGCGTGAATTTGGTATTGCTCTTAATTCCCACCATTTTCTAATCTTTTCAATATTTGCAGTGCCTAAGTATGGTGACATACCATTACCGTTGTCCTGGTATTTAATTATCTTTCCTGATTGTTCATCAAGTATAAGTGTTCCACATTCTTGATCTTTGTGCATTAAAAAGTATTGAAGCATTAGAAATACCTCCTTTGTAATTAATTATTACTAATGCAGATGATGTTGAGGAGAAGTGTGGAGAAGTGGGATACCCTTCGGGATCTAAAGATAGGTTATGTCTCCCTCCGGCGCTTCGCGCCTCCAGTCGACGGCTTGCTCGCTACGCTCGCTTTAGTGGCTGACGCCGATTGTCTCACTGGGCTAAAGCTAGAGATAGTAGAGTCTTGGCTAAATCCCTGCTTCGCTAAATCTCTTGGCTAGAGCAATCGCTTGGCTAGAGCCAAATAGCAAAAGAACCCAAAAGCTCTGGTACTTCTGAGTTCTAATTAAAATAAATTTATCTTTCCTTTACGTGTAATTTAATCCATGCAATTGAATCATCTATAGTTAAAGAACCATCTGCAATTCCATAGATTAATTTTATTAAATCATCGTCATCAAATATTAAAATGTAATCATTAATATCTAGAAAAACACATAATAAATGTGCACCTAATCTCTTGTTACCATCTAACATAGGATGATTTTTTACAATACTATAGCATAAATGTATTGCCTTTTCTTCTAAGGTTTTGCATAAATCTTTTCCACACCAAGTTTGAAATGGTGATTCTAACGCTGATTTTAACATATTAATATCTCTTATTCCTGTAGTCCCACCATACATTTGAATTAAACTGGTGTGTAGAATGATTGCTTGCCTATCGTTTATTTTTTTTACTTTGCTAATTGTTTGTACACCTCTACATTCTTTTTTAAAAATTTATCAGAAGATGCAGATAACTTTTCATCTGAAACATATTCATTCGCATCATTTGAGATACACTTATTTTTGTCATCTGATGTAATTGGATTAATTGATTGTGTATTTGTGTCCATTTTAGTACCTCCTATTTAAATGAAAGAACTGTTACTGGTATAGATAATGTGCGGAGAAGTAGGGAAGAATGAGATACTCTTCGGAATCTAAAGATAATAGACTCTTGGATAAATCCCTGCTTAATGGTCACTTCATTCCCTTGATCTGAAGATAGCAAAAGACCTTGGCTAAAGCTCTTGGCTAAAGCAAAATAGCAAAAGAACCCGGAAGCTTTGATACTTCTGAGTTCTGGTTAAAAATAAATCTATCTTTTCTATTTTGCTAATTGTTTATATACTTCTGCATTCTTTTTTAAAAATTTATTTGATGAAACAAATAAGTTTAATCAGAAATATACTCACTTGTATCATCAACTGTAATTGGAGTAATAATATAAATAGGTTTATCATCATAACACCTCCTACTTAAAGCATACACATTACTGAACTAAAATATAATACTTTAATCTGCTTGACTAAATCCCTGCTTAACGGTCACTTCATTCCCTTGATCTGAAGATAGCAAAAGCTCTTGGTTAAAGCTCTTAGCTAAATCACAAGATCCTCATCTCTTGCCGTGATTTCGGACTTGTTACAATTAAAGCAGAAATGCAAAAATCCGGAGACCTTAATTCCCTTGATCTAAAGTGCTGGGCTAAAGTCTCCGGATTTCTTGTGGCCTAATGTACTTCTATCAGTAGTTTAATGTACTTCTGGACTCTGTGTTTATTTTACGTGGCTAAAGCTTACTTCGCTTCTACCATTAGCTTGCTGCTCTTCCACAACAGTTCTTGTATTTCTTACCACTACCGCAAGGGCACTTATCATTACGACCAATTTTAGGTGTAGCTCTCTTGTAAGGACCATGCTGAATCAGTCGTTCACTTGTTGGTGCCTGTGTTACCATCTGTGGTTTTGTTTCTTCTTTTCTTTCAATCTGTACATGCATCATGGCATTGATAGTTTCATGTCGAACATTCTTTGCCATCTCTTTGAACATATTGTATCCAATGAACTTGTACTGAACTACTGGGTCTTTCTGTGCGTATGCCTGAAGTCCAATGCTTTCTCTAAGCTGTTCCATGTTGTCGATGTGATTCATCCATTTGCTGTCGATTACTTTAAGAAGAATAACTCTTTCAACTTCTCTGATTCCATCGTTGTAAAGAGCTGCGTCCTCTTCTCCAAGTTCTACATCGTCTGGACGATTTACCTTTGTGAATTCATTGAACTCTTTCTCTTTCTTGTGGTAGACTTCTAAGGCTTCTTTCTGAAGTCTCTCAATGAATGCTCTCTTGTCGTTCTTTTTCTTCTCCTCGTCGGAGAGAGTAATCTTGACTAAAGGAATCTCACTACGAAGTGTAAGATTAAGCTGGTTTAAGTCAAGCTGGGCTAAAGGTTTAATACCTGCAACCATTTCCACGTCATCCTTAACAACATCATTAATCATTTTGTAGATAACGTCTCGCATGCTTTCGCCATCAAGAACTCTTCGTCTTTCTTTGTAAATCTCTTCTCGCTGTTCATTGTTTACCTTGTCGTAATCAAGTAAGTTACGTCTGATTCCAAAGTTATTGCTCTCAATTCTCTTCTGTGCCTTTTCAATCTGTTTTGATACAGACTTATCCTGAATTTCATGTCCTTCTGGAACTTTGAGTGCTTTGTAGACTTTCATCATCTTTTCGGAACCAAAGAGTCTCATTAAATCGTCTTCGAGAGACAGGTAAAACTTGGATTCACCTGGGTCACCCTGACGACCTGCACGACCACGTAACTGATTGTCAATACGTCTACTTTCATGGCGTTCTGTACCGATAATCTTCAAACCACCTAATTCAGTAACTCCTTCTCCAAGCTTAATATCAGTACCACGACCAGCCATGTTGGTAGCAATAGTTACTGCTCCCTTTTCTCCAGCATGAGAAATAATCTCTGCTTCGAATTTGTGGAACTTAGCATTGAGTACACTGTGTTTGATTTCTTTCTTGGCTAAAAGAGAACTAAGCTCTTCTGAAACAGCAATGTTAACTGTACCTACCAGTACAGGCTGTCCAGTCTTGTGTGTCTTTTCGATCTCTTCTACTACAGCATTTAATTTTTCTTTCTTGGTTAAATAGACTGAATCCTCGTGGTCAATTCTTGCCACTGGTTTGTTGGTAGGAATTTCTACAACATCCATTCCATAAATATCAATGAACTCTTTTTCTTCGGTCTTTGCTGTACCTGTCATACCGGCTTTCTTGTCGTACTTGTTAAAGAAGTTCTGGAAGGTGATCGTGGCTAAAGTTCTTGACTCGTCTTTAATCTCAACGTGTTCCTTTGCTTCTATTGCCTGATGAAGTCCATCGGAGTAACGACGTCCTGGCATAATACGACCAGTAAATTCATCAACGATTAAAACTTCACCGTCTTTCACAACGTAGTCTTTGTCTTTGAACATTAAATTGTGCGCACGTAATGCTAAGATTACATTGTGCTGAATTTCTAAGTTCTTCGGATTAGCAAGATTTTTAATGTGGAAGAACTCCTCTACCTTTTTAACGCCCTCTGCTGTAAGCATTACCTGCTTATCCTTTTCATTAACAAGGAAATCACCATCCTCTTCAATATCAACTCCCATAATGGCATCAATCTTAGAAAGTTCGCCATCAGAAGTTCCTCTCTCCATGTCCTGGGCTAAAACGTCACAAGCCTTGTAGAGATCAGTCGATTTGGTTCCCTGTCCAGAAATAATGAGAGGTGTTCTGGCTTCATCGATTAATACGGAGTCTACCTCATCCACAATTGCATAGTGTAAATCTCTCTGGACTAAATCCTTCTTGTACATTACCATGTTATCTCTAAGGTAATCAAATCCTAATTCATTGTTAGTGATGTAAGTAATGTCGCAGTCGTATGCTGCTTTTCGGTCTGCGTTGTTGTATTCATTTAAAATGACACCAACACTAAGACCAAGAAAACGGTGTACCTGTCCCATCCAGTTGGCATCTCGCTCTGCCAAGTAATCATTAACTGTAACGATGTGTACACCTTTTCCTTCAAGTGCATTTAAGTAAGCAGGTAAGGTGGAAACTAAAGTTTTACCTTCACCTGTTTTCATTTCTGCAATGCGTCCCTGATGTAAAACAATACCGCCCATTAACTGTACACGATAAGGTTTCATGTGAAGAACTCTGTCGGCTGCTTCTCTAACTACAGCGAAAGCTTCTACTAAAAGATCATCGAGGGTTTCTCCTGCTATCAAGCGGTCTTTGAATTCCCGTGTTTTGGCACGTAACTCATCATCACTAAGTGCCTGCATTTTTTCATCAAGAGCTTCGATGGCATCCACCATTTTTGAAAGTTTTTTGATTTCTCTTTTACTTTTGTTGTTTAAATTTTTCATGTTTGCCTCCTAAATTTGTTTTTTATTTTATAGTTATATTTTTGAATGCTTTTGGTTTGCATTTGGACTGCGTTGAGGTGTGTTTGGCAGTACTGGGCTAAAGCCTTTCAGGATCTTAAGATAATCTTAATTCGCACTTAGCAGTCGCTGCACTCATTTGATCTAAAGACACTACTGCCTAAAGTGCTGCTTTGTAGAGCAACCCTTAAGAAATGCAAAAAGCCCAATCCTCCGATGGGGAAGGACTGGGCTAAGGTTTTGTTGCTTTGGAGTAATGCTGAAAGGGTACATTACTCCCTTTGGGAACAAAACAGGTGTGACTCGAAAGTGGAATCACCCTGTAGCTCTGAACCTAAAGTGTGAGATGTTGTGCACCACAACTGACACTCTAGGTTGTAGCTTTTGAAGAACTCTTAGCTAAAGTCTTGCAATGATTTGTCGCTAAGAGTTGTCGTTAGCATGCAATTACACAGTTACAAAGCATTAAGAAATTTAGTCTGGCTACTGGTAAATTTCTTAAATTTGCTAACGATTACAGAAGATACCTCAAACTTAATTGTCTAGGTAACTTTGAGTTTAAAAGTCGTGCCCTTTTAAACTCTTTCAAAGGTTTACTGATGATTAGAAGAATTCAACCTACTCTTCTTGCACTTTTATTTCCCTTATTAGGTTTTTCCTCAACGGACACCGACCTGCTCGATGTACTTCTCCGTCACCTAACTTTCCTGATTGGGATTTCTTAGCGGAATTTACTTTACTACCATTTTCATCAAAGTAAAACTTTGACTTTCCCACGGTCTTACGTTTCCAAACACGTTTCTATTGGTGTTTCTCTTCTGCCATTGTTCTGGTAGCTAAAGTACTTTCATCCGCTTTACTACGTGCCTATTACTACTGACCTTTCTAACCAAACCAAGCAATACGATTACTGATTTCCCAACTTCGCCGGCTATTGGGCAAACTGCACTTTCACCGTACCTTTAGTTCACTTGGCTAAAGAAATCTTAATAGAGAGTTTCTACTTTAATTTAGACACACAGATGGAAAACTCTCTACCTCACTTCTTTTCAGTATTTTATTATATTTTCAATTCTTTTATTATTGGGTTTTCAAAAATGATTTTAAATTGTATTCTAGTTGTCTAATTGAAAACAACTTACTAACTTAGCTGGAATGCTTTAATTATTACCTAGGATTTTCTAATTAAAACTTCGTTTAGTGGTAATTCCAGATTACCAATACTGCTGTAAGAATTAAATCATATTGTTCCATATTCCATTTCTTGACTAATTTAATTCAAACTACACAGCTACTTTTATTGGATTGTGTTACTGCTTTGGGTCTTGGCTAAAGTTGAGAATAGCATCGTGTTGTACTACTGTTTAGGGTCTTGGCTAAAGCTGAGACACCGTATCGTGCTACTGCTTGTGGTCTTGATTAAAGTTGAGACACCGTTAGAATGCATTGTTCTTTTCAGTGCTTTACACAATTTATCATTTCTTATCAGTAATTATCACAACTTTTCATTTCTTATCAATGCTTTACACAATTTATCATTTCTTTTCAATGCTTTACACAACTTATCTCTTTATCTTAAATACTTTTACGGAGGTAAGCCCTTTAATTGAGAAAGTTTTCTTGATTTCATGTTCATCACAGTATTTCCTTAAAATGTTGTAAGCTCCTACAGCATCAGCATTGTAAATGTTTCCTTCGGAAACATAAAGACCTCTTTGTACTCTGTTTGATTTATTAGCATACTTCCTTTCAACACTAGGTGTATTTGGTGCACACTGACTTGTGTAACACTCATTTTGTAAAACAAAATTAATACCTTTACACGCAAGCTTGTACTCTAACAAAATCCTAATCTTTTCGTATGGAAGTTCATGCAGTTTTTGGTTATACTTTTTATCTCCATTTGTTATACGATTTTTAATACCAGTAAGGTCTCCCATTATTACAGTATTAATTTCATTTTCAACACAATAGTTTGTTATGAATTTGGTAAGTTTATGAAGATAATCTTGAATAGAATTATTTCTCTTTTTATAAAGATTCTTTAGACGTTTAGAAGTGTACTGAGGTTGCTTGGCTAAAACACTTACGTGATCTGAAGATAATCCTGATTCGGCACTGACAGTCACTGCGCTCCCTTGATCTAAAGATACGCCCCTGCCATCAAGAATGTAATCTTGCGAAATAGATTTCTTGGCTAAAGCAGATTGTGCCTTTGCTATCTCTTTGTGGAAATAATGATTGATAGCTAAATACTCACGCCCAACAATGAATGTTTTAGAATTAGCAGAATCATAGCATGTAGCTAAATTGTGAATACCTAAATCGATAGCTAAGTATTTGCCATTGTCTGGAAATAATTTAGGTTCTTCAATCTCGTAATTCAGCACGACATCACACCTGCCATTTTGTGGTGGGAAGATCATTAACTGTTTGATATTATCGACTTGGCTAAAGACTTTGTGTTGCAGATAAATAAAATTCTTATCAATGCCATTGGACTCTTTAACCATTTGTTTAAGTGTAATTGGAAGACTTAACCTTACTGTATCACCATTGTGCTTCATGCCATTTTGCATGTATGTAATTGGCATTGGTGTTTTCTTATTGCTGGGCGGTTTACAATTTTTAATTCTCTTTTTCTTTGTTAAAGTATTATAGGACTTCCAAGATTTATCCAAAACTTTACAAACCTCTTGTGCGGTTTGTGATGGTAATAACTTGTACCAGAAATTATTTTTCCATTTCTTCTTTTGGTAATACCAATTAGGAAACTCTTCTAAACCAAGTTCTTTCCAGTTGTATTTTTCGTAATTGCAAAGGTTCCAGAGTTTACTGGCTGCATAGCTCATGTGGCTAAAATAGCAGTGCTGCTCCTCTGTCACCTCTATCTTTAATTTTCTTGCTAAAAGCATTTGTTTAATTTAAATTCTCCTTTGCTTAATGTTTTGGAATGATTGCTGCTGCCTTCGGCGCTTCGCGCCTCAGTTGCAGGCTTGCGCAGTACGCCCTTCGGGTGCTGGCTAGCTCGCAATGGCTTACGCAATCTCTGTGCTAAAGCACTTGCTGAAGACATCTTGGCTAAAGCACTTGCTGAAGTCATCTGTGCTAAAGCACAAATATCTTTGATGCGATTAGAATTTATTTTTAGAATAAATTCATTTTCTGTGTACAATCAAAAAGATCTTCTCGTCCCATTTCTTTAGCAAGACCACCACCAACGCATGTCATCATCATTTCACAGTAAACGTCTTCTCCCATCACTCTTTTCACATCTTTTGCAGAAATTCCGAGTTCAATGAGATTACGATAATTTTCTCTTTCTGTGATTTCACCATTTTTTACCTGTTGGAAGCGTGCTGCGATTTCTTCGTTAAGGTCACACATTGATGCAGATTCTAACCAAACGTTTTTGTCATCCTGTGCTAAAGCGCAGGTAAACAAGACTTCTTCGCCTTTTGAACCACCAAGTCTCAGGACTGCTTCTGGGTTGTATTTCTCTAATCTTTTAATAACATCTTTTACTTTCATTGTTCTAATTTTCCTTTCTTGTTTTGTTAATCTAAATCACTTAAATATTCTGTAATACGCTTTTCTGAATTAGGTGAAAACTTTCTTGGATTTTTTAGAACACTATTGTAAAAATCATTATAATCTTCTTCTCCTATTTCATCTAAATTTATCAAGAAAAACGTATCATCATATTTTTGTTTACCTAATGATTTTGCGTAATGTAAAAAGCATGATTAAAGAAGACAGCTGAGAAGAAATCAATTTCTTCAAAATCAATTGTGATTTTTTCTTCCTTGGCTAAAGCCTTCTTAATTTCTACCTTTAACAAATTAGCATCTTCTACATCAAATGCTGTACTGGATAGTTCTTTCATTTTAATTAACATTGTGATTCTCCTTTCTTTTCTTGGCTAAAGCCCAGTAAAATAAAAAGGGAATTGTAAGAGATTAAACTTACAATTCCCGTTTAGAATAGATGTTAGCATAATTTTGTGCTAATCTTTGACTTGTAGTTTTTTATTTCGAAAGGAGAAATTACGAATTTAAAATAAAACAACAATTTACCACAAGTCAAAGATTAACATAAAATTAAAGTCGATCTGCGATTACTGGCAGACCAACTTGCCTAAAGTGGGGAATGACTTTGACATCACCCCCCACTGGAAGAAAAAAATGAAAATTTTATTTAACCCATTAACTGAGTTAAAGGGTAATGAGCTGTGATCCTCACTACCCTTACGTCACGAAAAGTCTAGAAGAATTCTAGACTAAAGTAGACTAGGCTTTGACACTCTAGTCTACTGTTTTATGTTTAAATTGTGTATACCCAGACTTTGTGATCTGGGCTAAAGAGGGCTAGGCTATGACACTCTAGCCCTCTGTTTTGAAAAGATAAAATAGTAGCCCAAACTGGCTGGGCTAAAGGGTTAGAAGCTTTTGCACTCACTAACCCTACGAGGAAAGTAATTACCTAGTTTAACTAGGTTGCAGTAGTTCTGCCACTGCGATTAATTATAAAAACTCAATCCTAATTGGATTGAAAAAGGATAACGAGTCATGACTCTCGCTACACTAGTGATTGATTGTTTTCTCAATCACTAACTTTTTATAATTGATAACTATTTGATACTGGTTTTACAGATTAGCTTTTATTTGATAATTTTATGTGAATAACAACTTGTCTTTGTTCTATCTTTGCTAAAGCGGTAAAAGAAAATAAGAAATTATCTTACTTGTTCTATCTTTGCTAAAGCGGTAAAAGAAAATAAGAAATTATTTTACTTAATTATTGACTTCAGGAACATACTTTTCTATGCCAAATGCAAGATTAATACATCCACATCCTACACCACACAAATACCAAAGTGGTACTGCAATGCTATAGAAAAGTATACAGACAGCAATAGAATTAGTGTATTTAGCAGTAAACATCACTGCAAAAAGTATAAGCAGCACGTAAATACAAACTAAAATTGCAGATATTACTTTTTCATTCTTATCAAAGAATTTTTTCTTTTTTGCATACAAATTATCAGTTCCTTTTCTAAGTAAACACATTAATATAGCCGCCACAATAAATACAATCAGGAATGAAATAAAGTAAAATAATGTAGTATGCTTACAATATTCATCACGTATAACAAATTGCACCATAAGCATTTCCCAAATTATTGGAATAACTATGCTAAACATTACTCCTAAGAAAAACTGTAATTTTTTGTTTTCTATCTCATATAAAGCTTTCATAACAGTTTAAACCTTAAAACCTTTCTAATAATTTATCAGTAATTTAATAATAAAATCTTATTTTCTTTTACGTGAAAATATATAACTTACTTTTACTAATAAATTGTTCACTGGGTTAAAGTAATTAATGCTTTAAATCTCAAGAGGTCTCTGTTTAAAATTTTATAGTAAATGTAGTCTCCTTTCTTTAAATTTTAATTTATTAATGTTGGCTTGGTTGGGCGGCTCCCAGGTGTTTTGGTGAGACTTGGCTAAATCATCTCAATACATCGCTTCCTGAGCTAAAGTCTAGCTGTTCCCAGTAGGAATAATGTCCTGTGCTAAAGTCGTGCAAGAGTTTAACTAATCTAGGTTTTCTGTGATATAAAGCAATGAAAGAACTACGACCTTTTGTAGTAGCATAGCCCTTGTCTAAAGTGTATTGAATTGTTTTTGTTGTTCTTGGTGCAATCTCTGTAGTTGTTGAACTTTTAAATTCAAAGTAAGTCTTGCCATTGAATACTTCTAAGAGATTACTAAAAGTGACTGGTGTTTCTTTAGAAGTGTTTTTAACTGTAATTGCAACAATGTTGTATTTACCTACTTCCACTGTTTTTGCTCTTCTTCTGCCTTTGCTCTTCTTCAATTTGTAGGTAATCTTAACGTCTTTGTATTTTGTAGTTCTTTTAGGAACAACTGTAACAACGCACTTGTAGATTTTCTTTCCAGCTTTAGCCTTTACTACAGTTTTTCCAACAGATGAAGCAACGACAGATCCTGTTGCGGGATTAACTTGTATAAACTTACTACCTGAGCTAAATCTGACTTTACCTATGTAGCCTTTGACTTTTAATCTCTTTTTCTGTCCGCATTGAAGAAAAAGTTTAGTGTAGTTAAGGTGTGGGGCTGTTTTGGCCTGTGTAGAGATAACTGGGCTAAAGCTAGATGCAACTGGATTGGAATTGGTTGCTGGGCTAAAGCTAGTTATCATTGTCAAGGCTGCTACTGTTAATGCTGCCGTCTTTATTAATTTCTTAATTTTCATGCTCATCTCTCCTTTTAATGTGAATTGTATCTATAGTCTACGATTGTAGTCATGATTAAAGTTTAATTATAGTATACGATTAAATTCGTATTCTGTAACTAATCTTAGTTTATTATGTTTTACCTCGTATGCAATCTCTTTTTTAAATTTGGACAAAGAAAATAGCCCAGTTGGAATTGCTGAGCTAAAGTGGTAGTGTCGGATTAAATGAAGACATCATCTAAAGAACAGCACTAGGTTAAAGTGGTAGTACTGAGCTAGAGCTACTTCAGATTAGCGTACTCTTCAGCTACATGTTTTACACACTTCTTCTTCATGAATTCAATAATCTTTGTATCATTACCGTTTCTATAAAACTGTACTAAGAGGGATTTGAAATCTTCTAGATCTTCTATGTTAATCTGGAAAATACCAATGTCATTCTCAATTAATATTTTATTTGCCATCAACTGTGCAACACGTTTATTACCATCGAGAAATAAATGTGTTTTTGTGATAAAACAAAAATATTTTAAAGCTCTTAATTCTGGATCTTTGATTTCGTTTAATTCGTATAATTTACTTAAAATGAAATATAATTGTGCTTTTGGTGGCATGCCTAAAAACCGTATGATACCTCTTTTACGGAACAACATATTACCAACAATACTATTAAACTCTTCCAAATAAGATAATGAATTGTAACGTCCTAAATTATTAAATAAGAATTGCCAAGCACACTTCATATTGATAACAAATAATACTTCGTTAGCAGTAGTTATTGTTGGTGCATTTCTAATGATAGCTTCTGTTTTTTGATAAGTAGTTCCTAATCCTTCCAGATTAGCACTTTTCCAAATACTGTCCATTAGTAATCTTTTAGCCATTGCTAATGCTGTATCTTTCATTTCAGCATAGCACCTCCTAATTATTATTTGGTGTAAATTCTATTCTTTACGTCCTGCTTTGTTAAGATACTCTTCGTAGTCTGGTAGCTTGGCTAAATCGAAGCTAGCGATAGGATACTTGCAGTAACCACTCTCCATTGTGTAACAAGTGTCCTGGGCTAAACCGGATGAGAGCAAGATCTCAAAAATACCTGGCATGTTGTTTGTATCAATGCAAGCCCAGTGACTAGGCAGTTCTTCAAGATTTACTGTAACATCACCGTATCTCTCATGCGTGTCTGCTACTAATGCTATTACTGCCAGATTACCATTGTTATCGTAGCTTGCACGAACTAAATCTAAATCATAAGTCTTTCCAAAATTTGTGTATGTAATTCTGTTATCCATAATTATCTCCTTTAAAAGCTATAGTTTGATCCGTTGTCCATCAAATTTAATGCAATCTAAATCAATATCTGATTCAACAATCTCAATATCATTAAATCCATTTTCATTAATTAAATTAAATGCCTTTTTTGCTTTTTCTACTGTAGTACAGTATGCAAAAGTTAAACCTTCTAAGTCATCAACACCAACAATTAACCATAATTTCATACATACATTCCTTTCAAAAAATAATAGCCTGGTGATTTTACTGAGCTAAACTACTATGTGTATCAAATAATGTGTCTAGGCTAAAGCTGGCTTCGCCTTTCTCACTTGGCTAAAGCTATCCACTATTTAGCTTTCTGATACCAATCTTCTGGTAAAGTAAATTAATAGCCCAGTCTAAAATGACTGGGCTAGAGCTCTGTTGCTTTGTTATCCTAAAAGGTATTTGTATTTTTAATCTCAGTAGAAGCACTGGCTAAAGCAACCGCCTCTTTTGCCATGTTCATAGCTGCTTCTTCTGTTTCATGTGCTGCCATAAAGCCATTGGCATGGACAAATATTGTACCTTTCGGAAATTTAACTTCTTTTTTAACATACTTTTCTGGCATCGGTGCATGATTGGTAAAAGCACCTACATAAGTAGGAACACTCTGGGAATTCCACTGACCAGTTGGGGTTCTGAATACAACCACTTTAATCTTCTTGTCAGGATATGTTGCATTGAAATCGCACACAGGAGCCTGCCAATGCATCAATTTTCCCATATTAAAGATATGTGAACTGTACTGATTTTCATTTTCAGCGTACTTTGATAAAAATTCTTTCATTCTTTTTCTGTCTGCTATTTCTTCACGAATCATGAAAAGCTGTCGGTCAAAAACTGTTTCTGCCATCTCGACTGCCTGAGCAAATCTTTCATCGGAAAGCTTTGAAGACTCTGAAAGACTTGTGTTGAAAAGTCTAATCCATGAGAAAAGATTTTCTCCTAAATCACTCCGTTTCTGCCCGTTATCTGAAGCCTGGACTGAATCAAGAACATAGTCATGTAACATTTTTAATTCTTCGCCCTCATACAATTCGTCAGCAACTTTACCACATGCTGCCATTAGTACTCCATTTTCTTGCATAGGATTGTCTGAGGAATGATGGTCATACTTACCACCACCAACATCCATGATAATGTCAGCTTGGGCTAAAGTTTCTGGGTTTCTGGAACGAATTATTTCAACCTCTCTGCTAAGTCCAAGTTCTTTTAACTTATTCTTAATCATGGCTACGCACAAAACATCATCTGCATGAAAAACGCCATTGTGTACAGCAAGCTTTAAAACACCATTGCTCTCCGTTAAAATTTCTTTAATTGTTTTCATTGTAAATTCTCCTTTGTTTATTTTAAGAGATTATAATTAATGAAAACGTTAAGCAAGGTTTGTAATAAAGTGACGCAATTAAGATTAGCTTGGCTAAAGGTTCTGGACTTCTTATTCATTTTTTATCTACATTGAAATCCTGTTTTATTGCTTTTGGATAATGCTCCTCTAACATTTCTATACGGATTAAACTACTGGGATAAAGCTGGCTTCGCCTTTCTTACTGGGCTAAAGCTGCTTAGAGCTAGTACATCAAAGTTTATCCCATAGCTTTCCTTCTTTGTAATGTTTTCTACAAAGTGCTACATAGCTTTCATTAGCACCTAGCATAATCTGTTCACCTTCTCGTACAATCTTTCCATTTGAATGTCTAACATTACACTGTGCACGTTTTCCACACCAGCAAACCGTTGGGACTTCTTCAACAACGTCTGCAATCTCCATCAGTCTTTTTGAACCTGTAAATAGGTGATTTTGGAAGTCTGTTCTTAAACCGTAGCAAAGAACTGGGATGTTACAGAAATCTACAATGTCAGACAATGCATCTACATCTTTCTCTGAAAGAAATTGTGCTTCATCGACAAGTATTGCATCAACCCTCTTTCCATGGTAAAGGTATTTCTTATCCACTTCATTCTTCTTTTCACAGCGGGTGTACTCTTTACGATCACCTTCTTTGATTCTCCATGTCTTTGAGACTTCTTTTAGAAAATCTTCTACGTAGTCTGCAGGAGCAGATAAACCTATTCGAGAGGCTATTTTATGTTCACCATCTCTATTGTCTATCCTTGGTTTTAGCAGTACAGCATACTGTCCTCGCTCTTTGTAGTTATGATGAACCATGAGGATGTTAGCAGACTTAGAACTTCCCATTGCTCCGTATCTAAAATATAACTTTGTCATAGAACTCCTTTCTTCTTGGCTAAAGAGATTGTTTATTTTCTCTTTGCTAAAGCTTTGCTAAAGTGTCAACAAAAGCCCAGCTGCGATTGACTGTGCTAAAGTCATTACTATTGCTGCTGCTATCACTACTGCCACTGCTATAATTATTATCATCCCATGTGATCGCAACCTAAAATGCAAGCAGGAATTAATTCTGCTACATCTTCGCAGTTAGTGTATATTCCAGAGCCTTCTGGTGCGTAGAACATATAGTCCGCATCTAGACACTTCTCTAAAACAATACCGGCTTTTATACCTGTAAAAGGTAAAGCGTACTCCAATAACTTTTCAGAGTAGTTCTTGGCTAAAGCCATTACGAACTCATCATTCCAATAGGTATCTTCATCCACTTCAGACACTGATAAAGTGTCAATAGAGTTCTTAATATCTTCGCTGTCAAGTGCTTCATTTTTATGTATCCTAAACATTGCGTATAAAACAAAGAACGCTGTGATTCTTTCCCACTGCTCTTCACTACAATCTTTTGTAATCTTAAGAATACTTGGAACATCTGGCTTTGTGAATGGTTCGTCGTCGTCTTCAAATAAATAATACTTAATGACTGGTAAGTCATTGTAAATCATTTCTAAAATGTCTTCACTGTACCATCCGAAGACTTCTTCGATTGCATCTAAAGGTTGCTCTCGAATTGGTAAGATTGGTGAGAGATTCAATGCTCTTTCGTAGAAACTAACATTAAAATTTCCATTGTCTTTAAAAATGAAACTACTGCTTGAACTGTTTGTTACAAAATCTGATCTGATTTTCATTTGTTATTCCTCCATTATAATAACCCGATGTGTTTACTATGCTAAGGTGAAACGCTGGGCTAAAGTATCACACTGGGTTAAAGCCTTATCTGTTGTGGTCTGACTAAGCTAAAGTAATATGCTGGACTAAGGATGTCATGCTTTTGCTGATTTAACATAAGGAGGGATACTCTCGTACCCCTTTATCATCTCTTTTGTTATTTTCCAGAAGACTGCCTGTACTTCTCGTCCTCTTGCTATCCATTCGTTCTGTGTTGGTGTTATGTTGAAAATATCATTCCAACTCTCCTCTTTCACTATCTGTCGTTTTTCCGGGGTTAAAGCATCATACCATTCGTGCTGTAAATCCCACTCCTTCTCATCATGTGAGCTGTCAAGGAAAGAATCATTAAGCACGTAATGCCAAGCATAGAAGTCCGTCAGTAAAACGTCTTTATCGTTAATCTCTAATTCAATGCAGACTAAATTATTTCTATTGCTGCTAAAGTCTTCCTGTTCGAGGTCTGGCTTCTTGTTCTCCCATTCTGTTTTATACCATGCCCAAATTGGCAATTCCAAACCATAAGGATGTTCTATCCCACGATTATCCATCTGTTTTACCAACCAGTGGTATGCACGTTTAAAATCCGGATCTGAATAATTTGGATTGCAAACGAATTCTCCTTCTTGTTTGATTATCTCTAAAACTTCCAGTGGTTGTATTGTCCATAAACGCAATATACCACTCCTTTCTTTTTTGTTTATCTACTTAATTTATTATCTGTTTTGTTAATTAGAGATTTGTTAAAATATCATGTACAACATTTGATCTAAAGATTGAACGAATTGTAACAATACTTATCATTTCCATAAATACTATTACTACAGAAGCAGATACTAATTTTAAGATTGATAAATTAATAAATGCTGCAATCACTGTAAAGACAACTAAAGTTCCTGCTATTAATAGCCAATAGGAAGTTTTCCAACAAGGTTTTGTCACTTTTCTGTACTCCGAAAGAGTTTCTTGGCTAAAGCCGAAACTACTTACTAATTTTGTTAATACTACAATCTCTGTATTCGGTGTATACTCACCATCTGTAAGTTTTCTATTGTACTCTTCGATTGTACACAGATCTTTTTTCAGTGGTTTTATCAATTCTAAAATTGTGATTAATTTATTCGTTGCCGGTTTGCTTGATTCTAAAAGAATCTCTATTTTACTCTTGAAGACTTGACTAAACTCTTCCTTGGAAATACTGTAAAGCACCATCCCACAATCGTAGCTAACCTCTATTGTATTTAAAATATCTAAGATTTCCTCTTTAAGTTCTTTGTTTGTTTTCATAAGTTTATCACCTCCAAGACCCTTGCTTTAAAAGTTCTTTTGCCTGATTCTTTTCAATTATTGCAATGTCTTTCCCACAAGAGTTGCAGACAGTAAACACTTCACTTCCATCATACTCAAGATGGTAAAGGTTACATCCACATCCGCAAGGATTGTTACTATTAAACCTCACACGACTTTTAATGAATGTACCATTAGCACTGTACTGCTTTTTTCTTTCTTTAATCATTATTTAAAGTTCTCCTTTTTACTCATTCATTCTTTGCTTAATTATTCTTTAAATTACTATTTAAAGTCCTCCTCACGGTATTCACAAAGTTCAGAAATTGCATTAATTTTTTCATCCAAATCTTTCTTTTGAACTAATAACTTATCGTACTCTTTGATACTATCAGTATTTCTAAGTCTCTCTAGCGTGTCATGTTCTTTCTTTGCTAAAGCGTTAAAGCATTCAGAAAAATCAATTGTTTCTGTTACTTCTATTTCAATTGGTTTACCACAATGTGGACAAAAACTAATTGGGTAATTGTCATAAAACGTAAAATCAGTATCATCCACTTCAATGTCCTGCATACAAAATTGTGGTTCATCATTTGGACTACCACCGATAATATCGTCGCATGTGAATACAATGCAAGGATTATTTTTAAAACTTTCACAGCACGTTTTATAAGGTTTATATTTGTAACTAAACTCTTTTCCAAATTTAATTTTTACTAATTCAACTTTCATAATGTGTACTCCTTTGCTAAAGTAAAAGAGCTTGGCTAAAGCGACCAAACTCTCTATTTCTATCTTTATCTTATCTAAAATACATCCATAGAAATCATTTCTTCATACTCAGGATTATTATGTTTCTTTCCAGCGTAAAAAAGACCTAACTCATTTTTGTGAGAACCCCAATAATCCAACACAGTGTTGACTATCGTTGCATTGTAACCAATCTTATGGTTTGATGCGAATCTTTTATAGATATCAGTTATAGCATACACAGGTGTCATACCATAATGCTTAGCCCAATCAACAAATTCTGTATTTTCAATTTTTACTTCTTCGCCGTTGTGCTTAAAATCAGTCAGGAGCTCACCTAAAGACTCTTCTACTGGTAATAAATCTCCCTTATTATAATCATAGAATACTCCGCCAACATCATAAGCAACTTCATTGTAGTCTTTCCAAACAATGTAACTATAGTTACGATGCCAGCACACAGTTCCTCGGTTAAATGCTGCTTGCAGCATAACAGCAAAGTAATAACAATATCCTGACTCAAACTGCTTGTAAATTGCTTCAGCAGATTCTGGTGTTCCTTGTAAATTAACAAAATCAAAAATAAATTTTAAAACCTGTTCATCTGCGTTTGCTTCAATGTTTTTAGTTTTCTCTAAGTATTTTTTAAATTCATCTTCTTTATTTTTCATCTTACTCATTTTTTTATTCTCCTTTTCACTTAATTCTCTTGCTTAATTTTCTCACTTAATCTTTTGCTTTCACTAATCGAGTTTAAAATTATACTCAAGTTTCTCTTCTTCATAAAGAGAAAGAGTTTGAATGTAATTTATTTTCTTATTGACTCTTAGCAATTCATCATATAATTCTTCTAGAGATTTCTCTGGATGTTTATTATCATTTGAAGTATTACCAGATTTACTAGAATTTCTAAATGCTCGTATTCTTTCTAACAACTCCTCTCTTTTCTTGACTAAAGCAGAGAACTTTTCACTACAGTCAATAACTTTAACCGTTTTGATTTCAATATGTTTACCACAATGAGGACAGAATTTAATTGGATAATTGTCTTCCCAATCTACATCATCGTAAGAATTAATACTTGTTAAACAATATCTTGGTTCATTATCTGGTGTTTCCTCAGTTAAATTGTAATTTGTAAAATCAATACAAGGATTATCTAAAATTTCATCACAACAAGGTTCATACCTATTAAACTTGTATTTATAGGAATCTCCGATATTAATCTTTACTAAATCTATTTTCATAATGTGTACTCCTTTGCTAAAAATAAAGAGCTTGGCTAAAGCGACCAAGCTCTGTTACTGTTATATGTGGTTATTACTTCTTATTAAAGATTACTATTGTATGCTGCTAATACTTGGCTAAAGTAATAGTAATTATTATTGCGGTTATTATTAGGCACTGCAAAAATTACTTGGTTAAAGCTTCGTCCAACTGCCTCATTAATTAAAAGTTCTGCTACTATGTAAGCGTCCTGACGGAACACACCACAGCCCCATGCACCAAGAATTAATGTGTCAACGGAATTATCCTCCGCAACGTCATACATAAATTTAACTCTAGAAGTGAGCGCTTTAATGTTCTCTTCGTAGCTAATACCCTGACGACCAGCACCGTAGTAGTTAGGAGCAGCGCAAGTAATAACATTAGTCACTACTTCCTTGTTATCTCTTTTGAAAATAATTTCAGGACTATAGAGTGCCCTGTTGATGTATAGTGCATGATTTAAGTGCTCTCTGTTCCAGCTATAGTATGAATCAGTGAACTTTGCTAAAACTGGATAGAGTGTAGACTCTGAGCACAATGCTTCTTCCTGTGCGAATGAACCTTTTAAATAACCACCTCCTGGGTTTTTGTAGGAAGCAAAATTAAGTATTGCAACCTTACCAGGATTCTCTTTAGACACATTTAAAAGTGCTGTTACAGTGTCACAACCTTCCAATTTAATTTTCATTTCAGTATTACACTTTTTTAAAGTATTTACTGGATTTCCATTTGGTCCACCATAAAACAAAGTATACACCTGACTCATGTGAATATCCCATGCTGCAGATTTTTCTAATTCTTCAACATGTTTCTTTGCTAAAGCTGCTCTTTCTTGTTTGCTCATGAATAATATCTCCTTCCATTGTCTACAATATTATCATATCTAAGATTTAAATAAAGCCCAAAACTCCGTTGAAAGAGGCCTAGGCTAAAGTGTTCTAAATTTCGTGGTACTGTGCTAAAGCTCTGTAGTCAGCAGGTCTTCCACCTGCTCGTACAGTGACCAGTACTCCATCCCATAGAGCCTTGCACTATTGTCATCCATCTTTCGTTCTTCTTCCTCCTCAGTATCAGCACAAGGTATTGTTATTTCGAGCTTGTCTAAAAGCTCTTCAAAGCAATCTAAGATTCCGCTAACTACTTCTCTTCTTTCGTCTTCAGCCGTTGCCATCAACATCACTTTTCCTCCTTTTTAATGTTCTCTCTAAATCAAATAATAAAAAGTAAAAACGTACAGTCAAGATTGGTGACACAATACTACCAACAAGTACTGTCAGAAACATTGATTTGCTAAAGTGGCAAGTCAAAGCAACTAAAATAAAAACAATAGCTAATGCCATCATTTTACTAACTATTTTTGTGATACTTTTCATTTCCGTTACCTCTTTCATTTGTATTACCTCTCTCGTCCACATTACCTCTTTCATTTGTATTACTTCTTTCATAAAAATCTTGAATCAAATCTCTCTTTAGTCCATCCACTTTACTTAAAGTTTGTAACGTGGTTAAAGAGGTATTAGATTCTGTGATAGCATTTTCTAATTCCGCATTATACATATCTCTTAACAGCAATTCCAATAACTCTTTGTAACCAACGATTGTTTCATCTGGCAACCCGGTGATTGTACAATTTTTAGTTATCTCGGCTAAATAAGTTCTTTTGTATCTTTCTACCGTGATACTTCTAAATTCGTAACCACTATTTAACTTCTTTTCTATCTGGTCTAAAATGTTTTGTAATTCAGGATATTGAATCACAGTATTGCCATTTTTACTGATTTTAGCTTGAGCAACATCATCTGTATGGTTAGTACCATTTGAAATAGTTTCACAGTTATTAATTTTATTTGTAGATCCAAGCTCCATGCAAATTACGACTAATGCTAAACCTAATGTTAATACTGCTAAAGAAACTAACTTGAAGTCAAAGTCATGATAATAAAAACAAGCAAATAAAATCGCCAAACCAATTCCCATAAAACCAAATATGAGATATGCTGCAGCTATTTTAGAACCCTCATCGCTTAAAGTTGGTTCGTTTGTACTTTCATTCTCATTTTCCATAGTGTTATCCTTGCTGCTCTCATCCACATTTGTAGCTGGTGTAGTAGCTGGTGTAGTATCTGATGTAATATTTGATAAATATTCAATAACACGCTTCTCTTTACTATAATCACAATTTTCCATAATTTCTCTCCTCGGTCTCTCCTCATTAAATTTCACTAGGCTAAAGCCTTGTTACTTTGTTTACACATGATTTTTATTAAATCTGTTTTGGCGCAAAGCACTTGTCAGATTAGCAATATCACGTGGCATGCTGACTTAATTTCTTGTCATGCTAACTTAATTTCTTATCACAACAAAACTCCTTTCTCTTCAACTTATTTTAAAATTTTATAAATGTATATCATTCATACTTAGTTTTGAATAGACCTGTAAATTAGTTGACATTTTAAATTGCTATGTTAAACTGGAGTAGGATAATAAAATAAATGAAGGAGAAAATACAATGCCAAGAGGAAAAGCGAAATTAACAAATAGTGAACGTGAAATATTAGAAACTATGTGGGAGTATGGAGAATCCATAACTGCCACTAATTTAGCTAAAGTTTCAACTAGTAAAACCTGGAAAACATCATCTGTTCATTTATTAATCAATTCTTTGCTAAACAAGGACTATATAGAAGTTGTTGGGTTTGAAAAAACTACAAAGAACTATGCCAGAAAATTTCAACCAGTGTTGCCAAAAACTGAATTTATATTAACAGAAATTTTAGACGCTTTTAATAATAGTACTGGAGAACTTTTTGATTCTTTGATTGCAATGTCTTCTAAAGAAGAATTAATCTCCGCTAAAGCTAAGATTGAAGAGAGATTAAAATAAAGAACAAAAACTTGTGTAAGAAGAAAGAACTGGGCTAAAGCAATTAATGTCAGTCCAGTTCTTTTTATCATAACATATTTTATTTTTATATTACTAATATTTTAAATCCCCCACTGCTCTTTTAGTTTGTTTATAAACTGCATTTCTCCTGTAGTTTTATTATTATTAGTATCTGGATGGTACTTGGTTGCCAAAGTTTTGTAGAATTTCTTCAAGTATTGCAATTCTATTTTGGAATAATTAGCATCTCTGTAAACAATTTTTTCTGTGCTGCGACCTGAGCTATAACCTGAGCTAAAGTCTGATTCAGAATGTCTACTCTGAATTCTTGAAAGATATTCTGAATTTGTTAGATTACCATAAACATCGTAGCAAACATCATATTCATCTGGGTAGCAATCGTATTCTTCTATGAACTTTTCCTTAGCATCTTTGTAATTTTGTAAGATTTGACGGTGTTTCTCGTGAACTCGATACTCTTTAGTTTTCTTAAATTTATCAATAATATTACTCCAATAACGACATTTTTCTGCTAAATCATCATAAATCTCTATAACGTAATCTTCACGTTCTTCCTCTGCTAAACCGTCTAAACAACCATCTTCTTTTAAAATAGAATCTATCTTATCAAGTAGTTTAAACCATAAAGTTTCATCGCCTTCAGGTTTAAACAAATTGACAAAATCATCTTCATAAGATTCTGCTATATCCCAATAGGAGATGGTTGCAATCTTATACTGTTTTGTCTTACTCTTACCATTCTCTCTGTATGATTTACATAGAAAAATACTATATACTGATTTAGGATTTCTAATAAAACAGTCATCCGAATACCAATGTGTATTAATAGTAAAACCATTTTCTAATTTGCTTGTACCTGCAAATAATTCCTTAGCATATCCTTTTGTTTTTAACTTACTTACACTCTCTTTCACATAAATGTACATTACATTACCTCTGTAGTTGTTAAATTTACCTCGTTGATAAACTACAGTATACGGTAAAAGTATTTTAAAGTCAACACCAAGTTTGCTGTGCTAAGGTAATTTTATTGATACTTAATACTCACTTGCATACTTTTTAAATCTATCTATGCAAAGTTTATCTGTGGCTGCATTTGGGCATTGTCCAAATAACTGTTTACATTCTTGACACCTAAATATTTCTGAAAAATCAACTATCTTATCTTCAATATATTGTCCCTGTAATACATTGATAAAATCCAAAAATGTTTCAGCATCCATTAATGTAATTTGGGAAATGATATTTTGTTTCATCTTATCTAAATTTGTCATGATTGAAACCTCCTTTACCTAATTGTACATCACTATAGAGATAAAGAAAAGTTTTTATTTTACATATTTATTTTATATAACTTCTCGTTTTCCCTGAAGATATTCTAATAAATCAACTCTGCCACCGTAACGACAATGAATTTTATCTAGCTCTTCTTGCTTGTATAAATAATAAGCAGCAGCAAACCTATGCCATCCATCAACTATAATTGGAATAGCAAGTATGGTACTACCACTATACTCATTATCAATTTTTATATCTCTAATTTCAGCCTTGTGTTTAATAAAATATAAAATTCTACCAATATGCCATCCTCTTGTTCGCTGTTTTACCACAGGATACAGAAATTCGTCTCCATAAAAATCATTAATTTCAGGCAATGATTTTTGTAGTGCATTATTTATATCATTTAAATAGATTTTACCAGAATTATCCCATTCCCAATAATCAGGAAAGAATTCTACTAATCTTTTCATTAAAATGATATCTCCATCATAATTTTCTATACTTTTATTCAAATTACAATAACCTCACATTATAACTAAGAAATAACTGGGCTAAAGCTGATACTCATATCCCAGTTTTATATCTTCAATTACAAGTTTTCTATCTCTCGTCTAATATAATTACGAACCCCAGTCAAGGCATCTTTGAATCCACAATTATAACTCGTATCACCATCTGTTTCATTAATATTTGTATGTAAATAATCATTAGTTAATTGATAGACTAAATCAATTACCTCTGCTTTACTGATATAACCAGCATAGTCGTTATGAAAATTATTAATACACTTCATAAATTCTTCAGTACTAACATCCCATGCATTACCATCATAACAAAAAACACATTCAGTAAAATCATGCTTACACTGTAAAATGACGGTATTAACATCTGTAAAACTATCGGTATCAATATCGACCTGTGCACCAAAAAGTTTACAAAGTTCTTTTATTTTGCCATCATATAATGTAATTGTTTCGCCGTTATGTGATGTAGTGACTTCTTTTGAGATTTCCAGTTCCCAAAAAACTCCTTCATCATATACATTTAAATTGAATCCTTTTAATAATAATAAATTTTTATAATCCACTTTGCTAAGCCTCCGAATCGTTTGCTTTATTATAGCATATATTACATTCTTAGTTAAACGACTTTAATGTTTCCAATGCTGCTTCGAGTTCAGAGTCTTTTTCTAAATCTCTTTCACCTTCGATTCCAAATATTGGTTCTTTAGGGTAATCTCGTGGCTCTGTAATTATTCGTTGAGTTTTTCCTTGGCTAAAGTAGCCACAAAAGAAATGAAGAAACTGTTGGAAATGATTGTCCAAATGTGGAGGTAACCAGTTATCACTTCTACAGAGAAAAACAGCATCATAATCATGCTGCTTTAAAATAGATAAGTCTGTTGTGATTTTAACAATACCAGAGTAATCCTTCTCTTCGTATAACTCCTCATAGTTCTCAGGAGCAATCCAAGTTATTTTAGTACCTGGAATTTCTTGTTTAATAAAGTAACACCAGTTACCACAATCTTGCGTATCATTCTTTACATTATCATTGTAATAGTCCGCATGGAAATCTACATTAACTATTTCTAACTTTTCTGCTCCAGAAGTACTAAATTGCTCCTGTATAAATCCATAAATGTATTCGTGGCTAAAGCAAGCTAATACGGGAATATCATGCTTACAGTTGTTCATGAATACATTTTCTATAAAATACATTTCATTTATTTTACATGTTACTGTCTTTATTAAATCTGCAGATGGCTTAAAGTCATACTTACCTTTCCAGACCTGTTGAGAAAGGCTTGGTTGTAAATCAATACCATCTGGATATTCCATTAAAGCTTTTTCATTAGCATTTTGAAAATAATCAAAATCAATGCTTAGTACTCTAAAAGTTTTATTGTTCATGCTGTTACTCCCTATTGTTATTATTTCTTTACTCTATTATATTGGCTTCTCTAAATTGTATCACACTCCAGACTCTCCATTCAACTAAATCATCGAAACTAATACACCATCTATCTTTGTACTCACTAATTTCGTAATCTATTGCATCTTCGCAATTCTCGTAGTCCTCTTGGGAGGTTTTCTGGGCTAAAGTGATACAGTCCTCCTCTGTTCCAATGTTTAGAATACCAATATCAATTCCCTGATAAGCGTGATGCCATATGCATAGAAAATCACCATCATTTACTTCTACCTCTAAAATACGGTTACTGTAGAAGCTTAGTACTCCAACCTTTGGTACAGGATTTTCCCAATCACAGCTATGACATCTAGTACCATTGATACGTTTGTAATTATTATCCATCTCTTTGTATAGATCCATACGAGTGTTTTGCATAATCTCATCTTCCGACAATTCTGCGTTGCCTGATGCTATTACGTTGTCTTTAATATTTTGTAATGCCTGTTTCTTTGCTAAGTGGAGATTCCTGTGAAAGCTGAATTCGACATTTTCATAACTCTCATGGTCTATACCGCATACTAAATAAATCTTCATTCTTATTCTCCTTTTACGCTGACTATTGCAATTCCATAGTAATAAAAAGAGCCATTAGCTTTTACACTAATGGCTCTTGGCTAAAGATCACTTCGTTCTCGTGATCTAAAGATAATCACAAGGCCCTCATCTCTATACCCTCCGGGATCTAAAGATATCCTAGATTCGAGTCTGTCGTCTCTTCCATCTAGGATTTAGGTTCCATTTTTGAGATGTTCCATTTAAAGATCCTTTGGCTTCCATCGGTTCTTTAGATTGTTTGGTATTTCTAAGACAGTTACTAGGATTTTATTACAGAAGATGTATGCGAAATTACCATACAGTCTAATGTTGTTAGCATTTTTATTGTTAAAGTACAGAGATGTAATCCAACGATTAATCTGTCCTTTTGTATCGCTGTGTTTCATTCCTATGTAGAAAGCTTTCTCAGCCATGCGTGTTGCTGCTTTACGACTGAGGCCACATCTCTCATGTAATCTCTCGTAGGCATGTCTTGATACTTCTATTTTATCTTCTGTTTGATCCCCCAGCTGATTTTCCAACTGCTCAACTAATTGCTCTTCCAATTGATTTCCCAACTGCTCCATTAACTGCTCTTCTGATGTTCCCTCTTCTGGAATGTATGTAGTGGTTGTTTGGTCTTCTTGGCTAAAGTCTTGATTAAAGTCTTCTTTGTTAATATCTTCTTTGTTAAAGTCTTCTTTACTAGAATTGGAAAATAAATCTAATTTTAATAATTCACTCATTAGCACCCCTTCCTTTCATTTTATTGTTTCTTAATTGTATCTTATTATTGTATCTTAATTGTCTGATGCTGAATCATTAGTAAACTCTGAATCATCGGTAGACTCTGAATCATTAATGGACTCTACTGCTTCTTGCGATCTGTTTACACAAAAATCTTGTATGCTATCTTTTTGGATACCATCTATTTGTGTTAATGATTGTAACGTTGCTAAAGCTGCATTGGATTCCAAGATGTTACTTTCCAGTTCTGCATCGTACATATCATCCAGTAAAGAATTTAACACTTTAGCGTAACCATCAATAGTGGTTTTTGGTAAATTATCAGTCTTACAGTTATTAACGATTTCTTTAAAATAAATATTTCTATATCGAGCAATATCAATATTTCGGAATTTGTAACCTTTTTGGATATTTCTTTCTATCTTATCTAAAAGTAATTGTATGTTTACATAGCTTACTGCGTTATAGCTAGCTTCTGCATCTGTAGAAGAAACCTGGGCTAAATTTGAATCTGCATTCAAATTGTTCTGTGTTGAAGTGGAATTCTTGGCTAAAGTCTCACCTTGTAAAGTGGATCTGGCTTCTGAATCACCATTGATTAAATCTTCATTAGGTTCTGCCATTGCAGTAATAACACAAGCTGCTGATAATAGAATCAGTGAAAGTTGTGGGAGTTGCGGAGCTATAGCACATCCTAAACCAACAAACACACAAAGTAACAATAATAGTTTAATAAATGATAGTTTAATAAATGATAGTTTAATAAATGGTAACTTAGATAATCCACGTCGAATTTTGCGGAACACACTAGATTCATGTTTATCAGTAGAATTTACATTGAGACTTAGCATATCTCTCTGTTCCTCTGTTTTCTCACCATTAATAATCTTTAGCACATCTTTTGGATGTTTAACATCACACTTCTTTAAGAAGTCTAATTTAATATCTTTGACTGTCATGTTGTTTAAATTGTCATACAGAACTATGAGACTATAATAATCCTCTGACGTTTGGCAACTAATACCATTCTCTCTGATAAATTCAAAAATGGTGAACAATGTAGTACTCTCACTGTGTATTACATTGTATTTTAAATCGTCATTCTCTAAATATCTTAAATATTTTGTTAAAATGAATAAGATAGTGTACGCATTTGTAAGAGTATCTATATAATCCGTAGTAAAGTATTCTATCCTATCTTTAAAGATTTTATGGATTGGAATATCAACCTTTTTCCTAAAAGAGTTTTTAAATGCACTGTTTATATCACTCCTTTTTAAGATTTTATAAATCTTTTTGATAGACTTTTCAATAACATCTTCACAATTATTAGAACTGTATAGATCTCTTATTTCGGCTAAAAGTATTTTTTCTGACATGTTTACTACCTCCTTTGACGTACCGTCACTTTCTTTCAATGTAATGTCATTTTCTATCTTATAATTCGTTCTTCTGGTAATTTAGATTTGTAGTGGTCGTTTTCAGATCTATGTTAGAGATGTGAAGGTACTTTAGAATCTTGGCTAAAGCTGTGGAAGTTACAGACCTGAGCTAAAGCTGTGAAGGAATTCTAATTTTTTAAAGTTATTGCGTATAATAAAAAGAACCATTAGCTTTTATACTAATGGTTCTTAAGATTGTTGACGGTCGCTACGCTCCCTTGATTTAGACATTGTGTTGGCCTATGATTGTCTTCTTCAGGCGCTTCACACCTCCAGTCGATGGTAAGACTCGCGCTACGCGCTCGAACAAGCTAACGCAATACGGGTGGCCGCCACCATATTTAAAACACGTTGTCCTGGGCTAAAGCAATTTCTTGGCTAAAGCCTGGAATTTTAAAAATTATAACTGTTCGATTATATTATTAAAGTAATCTAAACGTCCTTTTACGTTAGCAGCATTGGCAGTTCCCTGCTTACAGAATTGCATGAACTCTTCGTCTTCTTTGTAAGTAGCAATGAAGTTATCTAACCATTCGAAGTACTTAGTTAAGTCTTTCCCTTCGATTTGAGCTTTGCAAACTCCATAGATTGCCAAACTAAGAATTGTTTTAGACATCTTAACCTTTTTAGTATAATGTTCGTTAAGCTTGTCTAAAGCGTCTGAAACAGCTATCACATTTTCTACATTAAGTGTACTATTACACTTTGTAACAAATTTAATTTTATCTGTATTACGTAAACTTTCAAAACCACAATCTTCTCCAAACTCCATCAGCATAAGTGCTTCCAGAACTATAGAGATTTCTGTAGTGTTGATAAATTGTGTCTTGGTTAAAGCTTTTTCAAAGAACTCACTTTCACCAAGTTCTTTAATATCATTTAACATTTTGTTTGACATTAAAGGTAAAAGCTTTTGAGTTGGATTGAGTGCTTTACCGCTATTAATTCTTATGTAGAAATCATTAAGCTCTTCCCTTGTGTAATTACTGATTTCACAAATAGTTAAAGCTGCATCTCCTAAAGCACTTTTAACTTCTTCGTCTAAAGCATCGTATTTCTTGCCTGCAATCTCATATGTAACACCGTCAATGGTTAACGGGTCTAAAGTTGCTGAAAGTTTATAGTTTTTAATGCCATCCATTTTAAGAATAAAGTTTCTAAGATTTCCAATGCGCTGGTTTCCATCGACAATATATTTTACCTTTTTACCTTCTTCATTCTCTTCTACTACAATATAGATAATTCCAAGTGGATAACTTCTTAGTAAACTATCAATCACCATAGATTTTCCAAATGTACTGTAAGCACCAACTGGTCTCTGTATGTCTAGCTGTAATGAGATTTTACCTTTCTGTACATCTTTCATTACTGATTCGACTGATCTACTTACTGTTTTGAATTCCATGCTATACCTCCGAACTATTGAATATTTCATTATTTTCTTTTACAATAGCACATTTGAAATTTTTTGTAAATAAAATCAATTCGTCGTAATTCGATTTATTAGAAGGACTTGACTAAATATCTTATCTTACGTTGTAAAGCTCCTTAATTTGTTCTCTTTGGCTAAAGTCCTTTAAGCTACATAACATCATAATCTGTATACCTAGAATTCCTCTTCTACTAAGCGTAAATCGAAGTCTCTTAAAATATGACTGCTAAAGAGTCTCTGTAAAGGTTGTATTCTTTTGGAGACACCGTAGGCACCTTCTGTTCTACTTACATATTGTAATTCTTCGTTTACACTTGTTAGCTCCTTTTTTGATTCTTCTAAGCTAAAGCTGCTATTGCTATTCTTGCCTAGATTAGTTTCATTAGGAAGTTCCATTGTTAAAAATGATTGATTACAGAATTCTTTATTTGTGATTTTTTTCAAATAACATAACTCTTTATTCGTCTTTTTGGAGAGTTTGGTAAATTGTAGTTGCAGCTGCTCACACTTGACTAAAGAGAATTTAGAATTCTCATGTAGAGATTCAATCACTTTGCTAAAGCTTCTTAGATATTTAACTATTCCAAATCCTGGAGAGTAGTAAAATCGTATTGAACCATCTGTAGGATTTACCATAATGTGATGGTAATAATCAATGTCTACAATACATCCATGAATATTGCCACTCAATCCTAACTGTCGTAGTTCTTTTGACAGATGTGTTTGTACATTTCTAAGTGGTGCAAGCAATCTAAGGTACTTAGAGATCACTAGGCTAAAGTTCTTTACAATCCAATCAATATCAGTCTCTTTAGTAAGTTTTTTAGTCTTGCCACCATTAGCGATTAAAATACCTTTTGAAGGTCCTGAATCACATACAATAAAAATCCATAGTAGTCGTCTTGCTTGATTACATAGAATTTTCTATTACCCTTACTAATAAGATTACTTATGTATTTACCACTTTTGATAAACTCTCCAGTATACCGGTAAAACTGTAAGTATGTTTCCACTGTTGTTTCATGAATACCATCTTCTAGCGATTCGTATGGATTTCGACTAACACCAGTTGTTGCTTTCTTAAAGGTTATCTCTTGATTGTAATAACCAATTTGATTGTCAGCGTACACTACACGATCTTTTTTCTTCTCATAGTAATTCCTGTGGTCATGTCCAGTGAAGTAAATTGTTTCTTGGTTAAAGTGGTCAAGGCATGAAAGCGTTGGATAATGAGAGGCGCAGATAAAACATTTATTCTCTTGTTTTGCCTGGGCTAAAGCTTTGTAATATCCATCTTCAAACTTAGTTCCCTCTTCTATCTCTTCTTCACGAGTAAAACCATCGTAACAAAGTGTATTGTTAGCATTGAAGTGTTCGTCATACTTTGCGAAGCCTGTTCCACCATAGAGAATTAAATCAACCCATTTTGGATCACCGTCCAAGTATGAGAAGCGGTTTAATTCCAGCATTTCGTTTTGTAGAACGTGAATGCCGTACTTGGCTAAAGAGGTTTTATAGAAATCTACAGCCGATGCGATAGAATCGAAATCGTAGTATTCATGGTTACCAAGAATAAAATAGATATCCTTTAATTTATCTAATTTAAAGTCATTCAAAGTAATTTCTTCAAGTGGTTTATTACACTCCTTTTCTAATTCTGCTTTGTCTATATTTAACCATCCTATTTTTTGTCCAAGAGAAGCTATCTCTTCACCGCATTCATTTAATTTTTGATTTAATTCAATGAATTCTATAATGTTCTCAATTTCTCTATCTGTGAGATTAAGTTTTTGAAATGATTTTAATTTTCTAAAATATTCAAAAGCACTCATTAAATCTTCTCCGTATCTGTAACGATTTCTATAGTTTACTAACTTTTGTAAATTGAAACTAATGATAGATTTTTTTATCTCTATTGCTTGTAGTAAGACTTCTTTGTATTTTCTTTGATTCTGTAATTGCTTCTCTAAGGTTCCTGAGTTAAATTGTTCTCTGCAATTAATTAATTTATGTTTGAAATAAGTGAAAGAACTTTTACTACAATAGATGCGTAGAAATTTAAAGAACTCAATTACCATATTGTGATCCGTGGCTAAATCGCCATTAATGATTCTAATACTGTTGAAAGTGATCGACTCGGCTAAAGTTTCTGTAACTTGTCTGAGCATCTGTTTGGCATTGTTGTTATAAAACTTTAAATGATGTTGCAAATGTATGTCTGAAATGTAATCTATAGTTATGTCATTTCCTTTACCATAGTATGTTAATGGTGTGGTTAATTCTTCTATCTTTTTCATTAACTCCTGTTGGGACGTGTGTTGAGTGTTTTGAATTGTTGTTGTATTATTCATCGTTATTATTCACCTCCGTTGCAGATTATGCAAGTGGTTAAATCACAAGTCCTTACATCTAGTCGTGATTTTTGACTTGTTTTGTATTAAAGCTCTTTGTCATTACAGTCTTCTCTCTATAAATCATTAATATACTTTTCTATTATCTTCTCTCTGTAAATCACTAATACACTTTTCTATGTAAACTCTTTGAATTGCAATGAATGCACAGAAGACTAAATTGATGGCTAAGAAAATAAACAAAGCTGCTACTGCATTTGTGTGTTCGTGAACATTTCTAAAGGTTTGCATACATCCAACAATTCCGAATGTACTGATGCAAACTACTATGCTAAAGAAACCCTTTGACAGTAAAAACATTTTACTGTAGTTTTCCTTGGCTAAAACTTTTAGAGTAGCTTTACGTAAAAGTATACTAAGACTGGATGTGACAGTCAATGTTATTGTCCAAAGTAATGTTGTTGGCCAGAGTTCTTGCAACAATTTGTTTTTGAATAAGAGAATGTAATAAACTAAGTATGGTAAGCTTACTACTGCTATGGTTGTGTTTAAATGATGTTTGACTTTATTTTTAACTTTATTTTTGATTGTGATTGAATCTTTCGTCATGATTAATACCTCCTTGATTTTTAAACTTGACTAAACTGAATTCTCTTTTGTTGTGATTCAGATTGCTCCGTTTTCGGACTTGCTTTGTTTAAAGAATAGAAATGAGAAAAGCCAAGAGCTCCTGTTACAGAGATCTTGGCTAAAGTTGTTATTGTGCTAAAGCTCTTGCTTGGTTAAAGCCTTTGTAAAGTAATTACTGTGCTAAAGCTCTTGCTGAGCTAAAGCTTGTTATCATTATCGGATTACACTATGCTCCTCGTTCCACTTGTCTTTGTCGAAGTTGTTTGGATCTATTTCACCATTTTCGATTGCTTCTTGAAGCATTAGAACACTTCGGACTGTCATGAGAACATGTCCTAAAAGGTTTTGTCCAACTCCATTTACAGTACCCCATGTTCTGTCTCCCCAAGTGTTTCCTTCTTCCAACCATTCTCGTCCTGTTGCAATTAATTTCTGCTTAAGGAATTCATTCTGAGAGAACTTGGCTAAAACGACTTCATACATTACATGTAATTTAATATCTTCCCAATCATCCCGAAGTGTTACCCTATAGCCTTCTCGCTTTGCTTCAACTGGTGTCATTGTTTGGAATCGTTTACGATCTTCCTGGTCTAGAGTCTTGGCTGCTTGGAACGCAGCTTCTGAGCTAGGATAAATTAAACCTTCCCACTCTACACTTGTTTCGTAGAAATTACTAAGAAATCTGTTAGCACCTCTAAATTTGTTAATCATTACTTCACCATTTTAACCTTTCTTTTTAATAGAATTGTATAGCTTGGCTAAAGTAATTAAGAGGTTCGCACACTACCATTCTTTCTCATGGTTTTGTTTTAACATTTAAGTTAGCAGCTATCTTATGAAGTGTTGCTAATCTGTGATTATCCTTTTCACAATCAACGTTAACCTGTATCATAGTTACTTGACTAAAGTCAATCCTATCTTTGACAGGTTGACTTAATTTACTGTATGTAATTTCTGTTGTCTTAACTTCTCGATTACCATTTCCATTATCATTTTCTTTCTCTGACCAAAAACGTGTGTAGTACCTTTTATCTTTTAGATTACACAGCTCAATGCAATCTCTAAAGGATTTTCCCTTGTTCTGTATTTCTTTTTGATTAATAAATTGTGTTGTGTTTTCCATAAACTTATCTATGTAGTACAGATAGAGACTAATAACTCGTTGTTGGCCATCTAGGATTACTTGCTGCCCCGCCTTGTTTGTATAGCAATAAATTGGTGGTATTGGAAAGCCCCTGAGTAACGAAATCACTAGCTGTTCTGCCTGTTGCTCTGTCCAACGATAAACTTGGCTAAAGTCTGGAATTACGAAATCCCAATTCTCTAATTTAGTAACTAATGTTTTAAAAGAGATGTTATGTACTGAATTTTGTATTCTAATCCCTTCATAGATTTCAATATCTTTAGCTGTGTTAAATGACTCTTTGTAAATATTACCCATACGTACACCTCCTGCCCCTAATCATAACACATAAGAGCATTTAAATAAAACCAAGAACTTTTTTGACAAAGGTCTTGGCTAAAGCTTTGGTAAAATAAAACCAATAATTATCCTCTAGACAAATAAAATCTTTATACATATTGTAACCATCAATAGCAATAGATAAATCACTATAATTTCTAACGGTATTGATGTTAGCTGCAATGTTAGCTGCGGCAATGCCACACTGAAAATAAAACTCTGTATTATGCCTACAATCTTTGATTGCTTTACAAATTTCTTCAATAGTAATATATTTTTCTTCTTTATTCTCTTTTTTAATCAACCCCTCTTCCTTTAATAAACGATAAGTCTCTCTACATGCATCATCAAAAAATAATACTGAATTTTCCATTTTTAATACCTCCATTATAATGATTATTATAATTATTTACTTTTCTAATAGTTAATGCTCTTATCTTAATACAATATATACATGTTTAAATAAAACCCAGAACTCCGTTGAAAGAGAACTGGGCTAAAGCTTGGATTAAGTTTCTAATTTAACCATCATCTTCTATTCCAATAAAATCTAAATACATACTGTAACCATCAATTGCAGCATTTAATTCGTCACACCCTTTATTTTCATAAAAGTCTGATGCGATGCTAGATGCAGCAATACCGCATTGAAAATAGAATTCTGAACTGTGTTTACAATCTTTGATTGCTTCACGAATTTCTTCAATAGGAATTTCATTAATCTGAATCTTTTTCTTCTTGATTAATCCTTCTTCCATTAATAAACGATAGGTTTCTCTACATACGTCATCAAAAAACCACATTGGATTTCCCATTGCTAACACCTCCTTATTCTTTATTTTTACTATTTTCTATTAATTTCTGTTCCATCAGCGATGACATTCTTCTTTCAGTTTTGAATCTCTGTATGTGAGAGAAGACAGTCATAATTGTAATTGTTATTACTGTGAATACTATTGCTTTGAATTCAGTTATATTGTGAAAGTAATTTTTTGTGCACGCGGCTAAATCTGCAGCAAAGATGAGATTGGCTAATGTGTACATCTTTTTAATAGAATCTGCCAGAACTTCTTCTTTTATCAGTTTTGTTTTAGATAATAAGTTCTCAAAATCAATCCAATCTTCAAACGTTTTCTCACCGTTTCCCAAAATACTCCAATAGTAAAAGTAATTAAAAGCAAATACTACCAAAAGAACACCTGTTACAACACTGTAGAAAATAAGTGAGGATTTGGCTTCAGTTTTATAACCTCCTGCATAAAGGTAAAATAAATATACCCAAAAAGGTAAAGTGGCAATGACTAACGTCATTGCTATACGTCGTGTTGTTTCCTTTAAAATTGCATTCTGATTTGTTTCCTTTAAAATTTCATTCTGATTTGTTTTCTCTAATTCCATTTTAAACTCCTTTTTAAACTCCTTTTCTTATTTCTCATCTCTCATCTATCAAATCACACCCCTTATTAATAAATGTGAAAAGCCCAAACCTTCGGTTCTTGAAGATCTGGGCTAAAGTGAAAACCCAAACCTTCGGTTCTTGAAGATCTGGGCTAAAGTGAAACTAAATGAACAGCGAAGTCACAGTTTTGCTCATCAATTCTAAATACAATTATACAGACATTTATAAGTGTTTATTAGTTCTCAAAAATATTATACAAAGTTTTGCTAGTTATGTTTCGTTGTGCTCTGATAAAGATAAGTGCTACTATTATCAGGATTAAAACTGTTACTAATGCACCAATAATCCCGAAGCTTTTAAGAAAAATGTATAAGTTAGCTGAAAGTCCTAATGTAAACATTAAAAACATATAAAAGTAAGCTAAATTGATTACTTCTGTCAATTCAAGCAATACTGTTACTACTTTGAAATTATTACTACTATCAGGTGTATCTATGTCTTTAATAATAGTAACAATTTCATCATCTAATCTATCTATATCTAACCCATCAACACCTGAAAATTTGTCAACTTCTGCTACTTTTTTATCTAAGTCATTCAAAGTCTCACTAACCTTGTTTAAAGCTTTTTCATACTGATTTAAGGTTTCAATTAAATTAAAATCAGTAGGATTACTGTAGGTTGAGAGAAATCCTGTGCTAAAGTTCTTATAGATTTTACTGTAACTAAATAGTAACATTGCTAAATCCAGAAAAAGCATTCCACTAATGATAAGCACAGAATATATCGGTGTGGTTGCATAACCTCCTCTGAGTAAATAGATAAAATACCAAATAAACGGTAACAATGAAACTATCAATGCTATTGTAATTTGTTCTGTTATCTTTTCTAATGCTGTGTTGTTCATGTTAAACCTCCTGTGAAATAAAACCAAATTCTCTGATTAAATTAGGGCTTGGCTAAAGCAGCTACATTTAATTAGTACTTGGCTAAAGCAATCATTAAATCGTATGCTTTGGTCTTTTAAGAATACTTGGAGCAAGTATTTTATAGCCAACTGAACGGAATTCATTCCAATCACTGCTCTTATCTTTTTTGTAAATAACATAAGGTATCCCTACATACTTCCCAATGAAATCCTCCAATTCATTTTGTGTGCTAAAGTAAATACTATAGTTATTAAAATCTGTAAGATTAAGTTTCCATTCGTATGGACATTCTTTAGTTCGAATACAATGTCCAATCTGTAAACTACAGAAACAATCGATAAACATCTCGATTACTTTTGAATTTTCTGCTTTTACTTTAGTATTTAAATTTTTAGAAATCATTTCATCAAGAAGATTTTCTACTTCTAATGAATTGTTTGCTTTTTCTGCAATCCTTCCTTTCACACTTACTGTGAATGAAATCAATAGATTTGTTAACTGCCCGGTAGAGTAAACATTTGTGAAACCAATTTCTAGCTCACGAAGTTGTTCTGGGCTAAAGCTATTAACACCTTCACCTTCTATGTTTTCAAGTATCATACAATACTGTTTAGCATAAAATAAATAATCAAAGAAGTTTATCACTTCTGGTTTATCTTTCATTGTGTTTATTAAAATCTCTGCAAATGTCATAATTAATTCTCCTTTTTTGATTAAAGTAAAGCCAAATCCTCCGATTAAAGAAGACTTGGCTAAAGTTTTGTTACATTGTATTTTTATTTCGATTCTATACCAAGTTTAGCTAATTGGTCTTTAATTGGTGTACTTTTAAAAAATCCAAGCAATGAATCATCATAAGAATTCCAATAGCAAGTTCACATTCTAAACCAGCTTTTGCATGTAATCCAAAGATACTTACATTAACAAAACTGATTACAAGAATATTTGAAATACCTAAGTAGAACATAGTGTATAGTCCGTCAAGGTTGTTATTTAATTCGTACTTTATAGATTGATTAAGCATAACCAAGAAAGTTATTGTTGCAATAAAAAACGTGGCTAAAGCTATTTGCAATACAATAAAAGCAATCCAATTAAATGTTTGATTTTTACAAGCTACACTTTCACTAAAAATAACTACCATAGTTATCGCTAAGTACTTGGCTAAAGTGAGAATCTTACAGGCTGCAATCTTCACTTTTTGTTTGGTTGCATTTTTAAGTTCTTCTTGTGCAATCTTTCGCATACTACTATTCATTTCTATTTTTTGTACAAGCTTTTCTTCTGATAATTTAAATCCTAAATTTCTTAATCTTTCTTTACCGCTCTTAAACTGAAAAAATCTAAAAATAAGTAAATTAAAAATTATCATATATGCCAAATCATAAAAACTAGAACGATTACTTACAATACTCCCTGAACTAAGAAATACTAATACACCACTCAAACTAAATGCAAAAATCGTAAACATCGCAGTTGCAAATAAAGCACAAAATTTATCAAGATTATCAAAGCATTGGTGCTTCATAGCCTGTAAAATACAAACAAAGCAAGAAACAATCATAGCAA
>ENA-OPDE01000008-OPDE01000008.1-human-gut-metagenome-genome-assembly--contig:-NODE-8-length-136389-cov-4.406326_pt1 | contig 136389 bp, 120 predicted proteins | sample MGYA00241261_ERZ501502 | MGnify/ENA primary metagenome ERZ501502 (study PRJEB25962, sample SAMEA2042450) | human gut metagenome | biome: human gut; feature: human-associated habitat; material: faeces... | reverse complement strand
TTGACATGAGTGATGCTGGTGGACAGGTTCACTTCAAGGCTATGAGAAAGCTTGCTTCTGAGCATCCATCAGAGAAGGTTGGAGCAGAAATCAGAAAGCTTTACAGCTGGAACAATGAAAGCGATATGCTTATCAATAACTAATAATCAGTAATTGATAATATTTAAGGGCTGCCATTATGGCAGCCCTTTTTGATAAGATTGATTTTGTTTTATTGTTCCTGATCTTTTCTGAATTCGTCTTTGTTCTCATCGTATTTTTTATTATAAAGATTCTTTGTTCTGTTGAACTGAAATCCAATTACAACAGCAACTACAATAATTGCTATTATGTTAATAAGCAGTTTCATGGCAAAACCTCCTTATTTATCTTCTCCTGCGGGAATGCTTTCTTCTTGACTGCTGTAATCTGACATATCCGAATGCGGCAGCACCAATAATAATTACAACAATTATAACAATCACTGCCACTGATACTTTTCTTTTAGAAGTTTCTTTGTGTGCTGCTTTTATTTCCTGCTGTTCTTTAGCAATGCTTGCTTCTTCAGCAGCTTTGGAACTTTCTATAGATTCTTTTTCGGCAGCTTCTTTAGCGAGTTTTTCCTGCTCTTCATATGTAGTAATATTTTCTAACATATCATTGCCGGTATCATTACCAACGGTAGTCCTGTATAATCCAAAATCAGCACAGCTGTATTCATAATCATCTGATACATAGAACCAGCACCACTGCTGTGATACATGCTTTTTATAAGCTGCTGTCTGTACTTCAATTGAAGTGCGGTTTCCCATACGAGAAAGAGGAAGCCTTAAGTTCATGGTAATTTTATTCTCTGTGTACAGATGAAGATAAGTTTTAGGAACATCCCATGTACCATAATTGGATGCTGACTCTGGAAATACAGAGGAATCATTGCTTGTCTCTACTGATTCTGCAACAGCATGAGAGAATAGCATATGACCGCCGTGACCATATTCTCCATTAAGATCCTGTGTTACTACAACAAGAGGTTTAAATCGTCTTATACATGATGTAGTATAGGCTTTGACATCATCATATACATACTGCTTCTTTGCAGCTTCTAATGTCTGACTGTAAAGGTCGGGAAAATCTCCACATACTGGGTAATGCTTTATGCCTGATTCCCACAATCCGTCAAGCTTTTCGTGTTCTCTAATCTTGGCTGATGTAGTGAATTCGCACATATAGGCAACCTGAACGGAAAGATTTTGTTCACCACCGTAAGTGGCAAGTACTCCTCCAAGAAAAAGTATCTCGTCATCTGCATGCGTTGCGAAAACAAGAATGTCAGCATTATCGCATGGAGTCTTCCATGTCTGAACATCTTCAGGCACAGAACCCTTGGAATATACATGCATATCACAGATTGATTCTTTAGATGCAAATGTAATTGTCATCTCAGTTGTACCATCGGGAATCTGGACATATTCGTGAAGAAAACCATTAGTTCCGTTAGTTTCAGTCTTTCCATTATAAGAAAGAGTCCATTCTGAAGGAATTAAATCCCATTTGATATAAAGTGAGTACATTTTTTCAGAGGAAGTTATTGTGATTGTGTCTCCTGATGAAAATGTGGTTTTTGTGTTGTAAGAACCATCGGTCATCCTGCTGATGCTTCCCTGGTTAGAAAGTGTTATATCAGCATTTACTTCTGCAGCCTGATTGTCTTCTGCTTTAACGGCGGAAGGGAAAAGAACTATGCAGAATAGTGTAATAGTAATTGAAGCAAGCAGTTTTAAAATACTGCTTTTTGATTTGATATAAGTCATTAATCTGTACCATTCCTTATTAAAATTTATTCTTATTATTATAAACATAATATGCAGGTACTTTCAACAACCTAAAATGATATGTTATAATAAAAAAAATAAATAAAGCTGTTAAAAGGTTACAGATATAGATGAGAAAAGATTTTGATGAAATGTACAGACTGGGTTTGTACGGCAATGGAATAGAGAGAATTAAATTGAAAAAAGCAGTTCAGATAATTCAGAAAGCTTCAGCTTCACAAGTTAAGATTGTAGATATCGGACATGATAATTTTGATTCAGCATGTGAGGCACTTGAGCTTGGTTCGGTTGATATGGCAGTTGTTGACATGGCACAGCTTATCAGGATGGAAAAGAATGATGAGAATCTTCCTTATGGGGTTGTTATTTCGGGTGTTTTAAAACGCGGCGATTCAAGATATGTAATGATAAGAAAGAGACATGCAAAAGACCTTATTGAAAATGCTGTTGTTGCAACTGACTCATACAGCAAGACGGAGCGTATTAAACATATGTATGATGGAATAAGCTGTGTAGTAGAGACGGATATAAGAAAATGTATTGAAAAGCTGGATGCGTCAGAATGTGATGCTGTATTTGTACTTTTAGAAGATATTAAGGCAGCAAGGCTACATAATAGTTTTCTGTATAGATATACAATCATGGATTATGGAGAATGTGTTCCTGTGCATGGTGAGGGTGTGTATGCAATGCTTACTAAAGGAAAAAAAGAGGCTGTCCGCACGGCAAGAGAATTGTCACATAAGAGTACAGCAGAATGTTTTGAGATAGAAGATGATATAATTAGCAGGGTTATGCAGAATGTATATGTTAAGACATGTGATGTGTATGCAAGAATCAGTTCTGACAGACTGGAGATATATGCAGATGTTACCGGTAACAGGGGACGCATAAGAGTTAATGAAAGGGGTACATTTGTTAATAAGAACCTTATTATCACAAAAATAGTAGACAGAATTAGTAAAAGTATGTAATAATAATATATTGATATATATTATTAAAGTTTGGAAAGAGGATATATGGAATTTAAGAAAATCAATGATAGAAGATTCCAGTGCAGACTCGATGAGGAAGACCTGGAAGATAATAATATTTCCTTAGATGATTTCTTTAAGAATGATACAGACAAGATACACAGCCTTCTTGAAGTTATTATGGAGGAGGCTGAAAAAAATATAGGTGTTACTTTAAGTGGGGAGGTTATGTCACTACAGCTTGCACCACAGCCAGACCATTCAATACTTCTTACAGTTTCATCTGGTAAAGAAGATCTGGGTAATATGTTAAGAAAAGCAGGGGAAAGTATATCTAAGGCATTTTCAAAACCAGAGAAGAGTAATGTGATTAAGAATGGTGAAGGTACATTTAAAGATGCACCTTTTGAAACATTTGGAGACAGTCTAGATAAGTTCGAATTACCAGATGCACAGACAGATGAACTTAAGAAGACAGGACAGAAGAAGAAAGCAAGTAATGTTATTAAAGCCGGATGCGGCGTATTCAGGTTGGAAAGTCTTAATGATTTTGAGGAAATGTGTACTGTAAGTTCAAGAACATGGGGAATAACTAATGCACTGTATAAGAATAAAGAAGATGATACATATTATCTTGTACTTGAGAAAGGAAGATGCTCAGAGGAAAAATACAGAAGTCTTCTGAATCTTTTGATGGAGTACAGTGTGTTTGATTCTTCAAAAGAAGAACGTGTTGCGTTTATAAGGGAGCATTATAGTGTAGTAATAGGCAGCAATGCTATTAATGTAGTAAAGAAATATATGTAGATTAATTATTCAGGCAGAATCTGAATGATGAGGTAAGGAGGCAGTATATGAGATATCCTGAATTCTTATCCGAAGGCGGAACTATAGGCTTCGTTGCACCATCTTTTGGTTGTGCGACGGAGCCTTATAAAACAGCATTCGGAATGACAATTAAAAGATTTGAAAAAGAAGGTTATACAGTAGAGCTTGGTCCTAATTGTTATGAGGACAATGGAATTGGGATAAGCAACACACCGCAGGAATGCGGTAAGGAGCTTACACAGATGTATGAGAGTAATGTCAATGATGTGCTTATATCATGTGGCGGTGGTGAACTGATGTGTGAGATTCTGCCATATGTTGATTTTGACAGGATTAAGGCGGCAAAGCCTAAGTGGTATCTTGGATATTCTGATAATACCAACTTCACATTTTTACAGAACACGATTGCCGATACGGCAAGTGTATACGGACCGTGTGCAGGCGCATTTGCAATGAAGGACTGGCATCAGGCGCTTGTGGATACTTTTGATGTGCTTCGTGGAAAAGGCTGCAAGAACAATAACGGAGTTGTGGAAAAACAAGTCCATGGATATGACACATGGGAGAGAGAGTCTCTAAAGAATGAGGAGAACCCTGCACCACAATACAATCTTACTGAGAAGAAGATTTTAAGAAAATATGTTGGTGGGGACGAATGTGATACGGAGATTGCATTTGAAGGAAGGCTTGTCGGCGGCTGCATGGACTGTCTTGTTAATCTTACAGGTACAAGTTTTGACAAGGTTAAAGAGTTTAACGAAAGATACGCAGCTGACGGAATTATATGGTTCTTAGAGAGCTGTGATCTGAATGTATTTGCAATCAGAAGGGCTATGTGGCAGATGGATAATGCCGGATGGTTTAAGAATGTGAAGGGATTTCTCATAGGAAGACCGCTGTGCTACGGACAGGAAATGATGGGGCTTGACCAGTACAGAGCAGTTACAGGTATTGCGGCAAAGTATAATGTGCCGGTTATAATGGACTGTGATTTCGGGCATCTTTCACCTTCAATGCCGATAGTAAGTGGGGCATATACACAGGTTAAGGTTAAGGATAACGACCTTTCACTTAATTACCGTTTCTGTTAATATTAACGATTGAAAAACACACTTTAATAGGGTAAAATGTTAAAATGACTATTAATAATACCTGTTATATCAGGGATAAGATAAGGAGAAAACAATGGGTAGGATATTTAAGTTTGATAAAGATGTTGATACAGATCAGATTATTGCATCGCAGTATCTTTTGTTTCCGACAATTGATGAGATGAAGAGTCATACATTTGAATCATTAGACTCTGATTTTGCTTCTGCTGTAAAGCCGGGAGATTTCGTTGTTGCAGATGACAACTTTGGATGTGGTTCATCAAGAGAGCAGGCACCAAGCGTACTTAAGGCGTTAGGTGTCAAGGCAGTGATTGCCAAATCATTTGCAAGAATATTCTATCGTAATGCTATTAATATAGGACTTCCTGTTATTGTATGTAAAGAACTCCATGACGAAGTTAATGCCGGGGATGAATGTGAGCTTTCATTAGAAGATGGAATTATAACTGTTAATGGAAAGACTTATACATGTACAAAGCTTCCAGCCAAGATGCAGGCTATTCTTAATCAGGGCGGACTTATTGCATCACTTAATGATGAGGCAGAAGAGTCTGAGAGTGCAGCTGTAACAGCGGGCGAGGCAAAGCATGGCATGACTATTGCAGAGAAGATTATTGCAAGGGCAGCAGGTCTTTCACAGGTTAAGGCTGGTGATATTGCAACTGTTACTCTTGACAGACTTATGAGTAATGATGGAACAACACATCTTACTATTGGTATGTATGAGAAGTTAAAGAATCCTCATATTGCTGACAAGGATAAGCTTGTATGGATTGTAGACCACAATATTCCATCAGACAGTCCTAAGACAGCAGCCTCACAGAAGAAGATGAGAGACTTTGCTAAGGCTAATGATATTAAGTTCTACGAGGGCGAGGGTGTGTGTCATCAGGTTATGATGGAAAATCATGTGGTGCCTGGTGAGCTTATATTTGGAGCAGACAGCCATACTTGTGCATATGGTGCGTTAGGTGCATTTGGTACAGGTGTTGGTTGTACAGATTATTTGTATGCAATGGTTACAGGAACATCATGGGTAATGGTTCCGGGAACATTAAGATTCAACCTTAAGGGAAAGCTTAACGATGGAGTATATGCAAGAGATTTAATACTCTCTATTATTGGAAAGATTGGCGCTAACGGTGCTAACTATAAAGCAATGGAATTTGCAGGAGAAGGCTTACACAGCCTTTCAATGGCAGACAGAATATCAATCTGTAACCTTTGCGTAGAGGCAGGTGCTAAGACTGCACTCATGGAAGTTGATGATGTTGCAATGGATTATCTTAAGGAGCATGGCAGAGAGCCAAAGGCATGCTTTACATCAGATGATGATGCAGAATTTGAGCAGGTTTATGATATTGACCTTTCAACAATACAGCCAATCGTTGCAAAGCCACATTTTGTTGACAATGTAGTTCCGGCTAAGGAATCACTTGGTGTAAAGATTGATGAAGCATTTCTTGGTTCATGTAACAATGGACGAATCGAGGATTTAAGAGTTGGCGCAGCAATCATCAAAGGGAAAAAGGTTGCTCCTAAGGTAAGATTCCTTGTAGTTCCTGCAAGCCGTTCGGTATATCTTCAGGCTATGAAAGAGGGACTCCTTGATATATTCATGGACGCAGGTGCAATTGTTATGAATCCTAACTGCTCTGTATGCTGGGGCAGCTGTCAGGGTGTTATCGGTGAGGGCGAGACTCTTATCAGCACAGGTACACGAAACTTCAAGGGTCGTGCAGGACATAAAGATTCTTTCGTATATCTTGCTTCAGCGGCAACTGTTACAGCATCAGCAATCAAGGGCGAGATAGCAACAGCAGACATGGTATAAGATAAGGATTTAACTTCAAAGGAGTAATTATGAACGAGAAATTTAGCGGTAAAGTATGGGTGCTTGGTGATGACATTGATACAGATATCATTATTCCTACAGAGTACCTCGCATTAAAGACAGTAGAAGATATGAAGCCATATGCATTTTCGCCATTAAGACCAGAACTTGCAGGTCAGATTAAGCCAGGCGACATCATTGTTGCAGGAAAGAACTTTGGTTGTGGTTCATCAAGAGAGCAGGCACCTGAGGTTATTAAGGCATTAGGTATTAAATGTGTTATTGCCAAATCATATGCAAGAATATTCTTCAGAAATTCTATTAATAACGGACTTCTCCTTATAGAGAATGCAGACCTTCACGACGAAGTTACGGAAGGCGATACTATTGATGTTGAAGTAAATGCAAAGATTACACACAATGGAAAAGCATATCCTATTGCTTCACTTCCTGATAATCTTGTGGATATACTTAATGCAGGCGGACTTGTTAAGGCAATGAGAAAGCTTAACGGTCTTGACTAAGACAGGGAGAGGTAAGAATAATGGGACATACAATTATTGAGAAGATTATTGGAAAGAATATTGGCAGGGAAGTAAAGCCGGGAGATATCGTAACTGTTAATGTTGACAGAGTAATGATTCATGATATTTTCATTCCATTTGTTAAAGAAAAATTCGAGGAAATGGGATTCACTAAGATATGGGACCCTGATAAGGCTGTTCTTATATATGACCATCTTGTTCCAGCAAGTCAGGTTGATGATACAAGACATTTCCGTATTGGTAATGAATTTGTGGAAAAATACGGAATGAAGAATATCCACCGTTCAGACGGAATCTGCCATCAGTTAATGACAGAGGCAGGTTATGTAAAGCCGGGAGATATCGCATTTGGTACAGACAGCCACACAACAACATACGGCTGTGTTGGTGCATTTTCATCAGGTATCGGATATACAGAGATGGCAAGTGTATTAGGAACAGGCAAAATGTGGGTTAAAGTTCCACAGACTATCAAGGTAACAGTTAATGGAAAGCTTCCTGAAAATGTGCGTTCAAAGGATATCATATTAAGACTTATCGGTGACCTTGGAGCAGATGGCGCAACTTATCAGGCACTTGAATTCACAGGTTCAACAATTGACGAGATGAGCGTTGCAAGCCGTATGACTATGTCTAACATGGCTATTGAAGCCGGTGCCAAATGTGCTCTTTTTACACCAGATGAAAAGACAGCAGAGTACTGTAATGTAGAACTTACAGATGAATTAAAGGATTTAAAGGGAGATGCGGATGCAGTATATGCAAGAGAGATTACATATAATGCAGAGGATTTAGTTCCGGTTCTTGCATGTCCTTCACAGGTAGATAACATCAAGCCTGTTACAGAGCTTGCTGGAACAGCAGTAGATCAGGTATTCATCGGTTCATGTACTAACGGAAGATTAGAGGATCTTCAGTGTGCAGCAGCTATTCTTAAGGGTAAGAAGGTTGCACCATTTGTCAAATTAATAGTTACTCCTGCAAGCCGCAAGATATATAAAGAAGCTCTTGCAGACGGAACACTTGAGACACTTGTTGAAGCCGGAGCAATTGTTACACATCCAGGATGCGGATTATGCTGTGGACGAACAGGCGGAATTCTTACTGACGGAGAGGTAGTTGTTGCAACTAACAACAGAAACTTCCTTGGAAGAATGGGAACAAGCAAGGTTAAGATATTCCTTGCGTCTCCAGCTACAGCAGCAGCAAGTGCTATTGCTGGAAAGATTGTGGAGGCTTAAAAACAGACAGACTTTACATAATTTCTGAAATTCTTAGACAATATAATATTGTGATAAAGGGAGGCATATTCTACGGAGGATATGCCTTCTATGTAATTAGGGGTATAAGTTATATTTACAAGGCCTGAAAGCATGTCAACGGCCTTGTTATACGCAATTGCAGCTTCCGCTTCGGATGAGAATTCACCGAGTATATAGTCGCCGTTAATATGAATCCTGGTTCTGTACATAATTCGTCCATTCTTAGTAAACTGGGAAACACCATTGTATTTATTGACAACAAGAATGTTTTCGTATCTGTAATCATGCGTATCCCCATTTTTAAATACATAATCCCTGCCTTTTACAGAGTGGCTTCTTACTCCGAATCTTGAGAGAATGCTTGTCTGCATTCCATAATCATTTACAAAATAATATCCTCCGCGGCTCATAATTGTGTGGTTGGAATAGTAAAAAAGGTCATCAGTAGAAAACTGTAAAACCTCATGCTCATTGAGAAAATACAGGAAATATTTATGGCACATATATATAGGTGTCTTTATATAAATGTTGTTATCCCTGAAATTGATAAGTGAGATGTATTTACCAAGAGAAAGCGTCATTGCTTCATTGTATGAAGCTGTTCTGTGGTCAGTATCAATCCAGTGGTCAGAAGAATTGTTTATTATCTCACAGGCTTCGTTGTACATGGCATGACAGGAAGCCTCGTCAGAGGAACTTCCGAGGCTGATGTGTTTATTCTTATATGTAAATGACGCACGGTAATATATTTCACCGCTTTTCTTTCTTGCTTCGTAAACTCCTGTCATGAGAATCCCCCAATTGTTCTATAAACTTGTCCTTTAAACCCACTATTTCATCACATTTTGCAATATTAGTAGGCTTCCCCCAACTTATACTCTGATTTAATGTGCCATTTGACACTACCATTGATATAAAGATTATAACATATATTAATTGTGTATACAGATATAATTATATATAATAAATGATAACACATTGGCAGAACATATTGAAAGGTAAAAGAATGAGTAAAAGAAATATAACATTTATAATTATGATAATTACACTTATGACATTGCCGTTATCAGCATGTGGAAAGAATAAGAATAACATTTCAACTGATAACAGCCAGAAGCTGCAAAGTGAAAGCGGTCAGGAATATGATGATGGCAGAGATGCACATATGATTCCGGCTGGTGAATCACAGACAAATGGTGAATCACAGAAGACCGGCGAAAAAAAGAATGTACAGGAAAATGCTTCTGATGCGCAGGATAATAACATTAATTCTGAGCTGCCGCCAGTAAGTATCGTACCCGAAAGTACTGCTGCCGCCAGTAGCGATGCGGCTGATAATGATACTTCAGGAACTGACAATACTTCAGGAACAGACAGTACCAGTTCAGAAAACGATAAAACGGAAAACACAAAGACAGATCCGATAGAGCTGCCATTTGTTCCGGCTTACTAAAATATTATATTAAGAGGCAAAAAATATGAGATATAAGATTAGTGATCTGGCAAAATTATTAGATGTATCTACTAATACTGTCAGACGATATGAGGATATGGGGTATATATCGGCTGTGCGCGATGAAAACAGTGGATACAGGTATTATGATGATGATGGGATATTCGGCGTACTTAATGTTAAAATGCATGTGAAGTATGGATTTTCACATGAACAGATAGCAAAGATGCAGCATTTTTCATTAGAACAGTCTATTGAGGCATACAAAGAACGCATGGATGAGATGGACAGGCAGATTGCGTATATGACATATTTAAGGCACCGGCTGAAAGATGATTATGTGCTGATGAATAAGGCTGCAGTCAATTCGGACATATATGAGAAGAACAGCCTTGACCTTAGATATGTTCTGTACAAATATGGTGAAAAACTGCTTCAGGAGCCGGAACGGTTATTGCAGGTGAAAGAATTTCTGTATAATTCTCCTGAATTAAAACACATATATATGATTCCAAAGGAAGAGATTGAAAAGGGCAGATTTACTATATGCTGTGGAATCGCTGTAAAAGAGGAGCATGTTGAGAAGTACAGACTTAAGACCAATGACTATGCCAGGCATTATACAGCCAAGCCATCTGTTATGGGAATCTCAAGAATTCCAGCAAAATTAAGCTTGATGAGTGAAAAGTCTGATGATGAGGTTCGTCAGATTATGATTGGAAAGCATATTACATATATGAAAGAACATAATCTTAAAGTGGCAGGAGACGTGACAGGAATTGTTATAAGCAAGGCATATGAAGATGAAGAAGAGGTGTTATATGTGCTGATGTGTGTACCTGTAACTGCAAAGTAATATTATTTTAAAATGTATTTCGTACATAAGGGTATTGTTTTTGCACAGAAGTCTGTTGTATAATATCAAAAGCCTACGACATTTTCGCAGGCACACTATATTAATTATGAGGTGTATTAAAGATGAGCATGTTCTACAGAAGTACTAGAGACGACAGTGTTAAGGTTACTGCATCGCAGGCTATATTAAAGGGGCTGGCAGCAGACGGAGGACTTTTTGTACCAGAGAGTATTCCATCATTAGATAAAAGCTTAGAAGAGTTGTCTAAGATGAATTATAAGGAAGTTGCTTATGAAGTTATGAAGCTTATGCTTGATGATTTCACAGAGGAAGAACTTAAGAGCTGTATAGACAGAGCTTATGATTCTAAGTTTGATACAGAGGAGATGACTCCACTTGTTAAAGTTGAGAATGAATATTTCCTTGAACTTTTCCATGGAGCTACAATAGCTTTCAAGGATATGGCACTTTCTATACTTCCACATCTTCTTACAACTTCTGCAAAGAAGAACAATGTTAAGAATGAAATTGTCATTCTTACAGCTACATCAGGAGATACAGGAAAGGCAGCTTTAGCTGGATTTGCTAATGTTCCTGGGACTAAGATTATCGTATTCTATCCTAAGAATGGTGTAAGCCCAATTCAGGAGAAGCAGATGGTAACCCAGAAGGGTGATAATACATATGTAATCGGAATCAAGGGTAACTTTGATGATGCACAGACAGGCGTTAAGAACATTTTCTCTGATAAGGAATTGGAGAAGGTTATGAATGATGCCGGATTCCAGTTCTCATCAGCTAATTCAATCAATATCGGAAGACTTGTTCCTCAGATTGTTTATTATGTATATGCGTATGCCAAGTTATTAGCTAATGGAGAGATTAAGGATGGCGAGAAGATAAATGTAGTTGTTCCTACAGGTAACTTTGGTAATATTTTAGCTGCATTTTACGCTAAGAATATGGGACTTCCTATTAATAAGTTTATATGTGCATCTAATGAGAATAAGGTATTATATGATTTCTTCACAACAGGTGAGTATGACAGAAACAGAGAATTCGTTCTTACAACTTCACCATCTATGGATATCCTTATCTCTAGTAATCTTGAGAGACTTATATACAGAATTGCCGGTAATAATGCAGCTAAGAATGCAGAACTTATGGCATCATTAAAGTCAGAAGGAAAGTACAAGATTACAGATGATATGAAAGCACAGTTAGCTGACTTCTATGGCAATTATGCTACAGAGGCAGAGGACGCAGCTACAATCAAGAAGATATATGAAGATTGCGGATATGTAATTGATACACATACATCAGTTGCTGCAACTGTATATGATAAGTACAGAAAAGAAACAGGCGATACAACTAAGACAGTTATTGCTTCAACAGCAAGCCCATATAAGTTTACAAGAAGCGTTATGAATGCTATTGATTCCAAATATGATTCAATGGGAGACTTCGAACTTGTAGATGAGCTTAGCAAGATAAGCAATGTCAAAGTTCCTAACGCAATTGAAGAAATCAGAACAGCACCAGTTCTTCATGATACTGTATGCGATTCTGATAAGATGTGTGATGAAGTTAAGAAGATTCTTGGAATCTAATGAAAATATAAAAATCTCCGGACTGTGTAAAAAAGGTCCGGAGATTTTTTGTTTATCTGTCAACAATTACTCCCTGACAGCCAAGTTCAAGCCATCTTTGATAAAATACAGAAAAATTATAGGTTGTTATATTTTCGTTAAGAGGATCCGCCATATATACTTCATTTTTGGCAGAATCAAATCCAATCATAACAAGGCAGTGTTCCATACCGGGCCAGATAACAAGCTGACCATCCTTAGCAATCCATACAGAAGAACCATAATCAGTGGACTCCATATTCATAGTTGCCCAGACAATAACAGGCTGCCCGTTCTCAACATACTGGCAGAACTGATCAATTGAGGCACCTGATATATTAACGGCATGGGCGCCATACAGATTGGCACAATCAGTGATTACAGGAGCAAAACATCCATAAGAAGCTTTATCAAAAGGTGTTCCTACAAATGTGGTGTTGGGATTAGCATCAGGATAGTCTCCTTTTTCTAGATAATTAGCTGCAATATCAGTTTTATCAGCATCATATCCAAGATAGTTAAGAACCATAGTGAGTGAAGTGACTTCACAGCCGGTAGGTAGCTCCGGTAACTGATTCAGACACGGAAAATTATCTATATATGCTTTTCTTCCGGATGCCAGTAGTTCTTTTAGTTCATTTTCAGAGTGAATTGTATTGTGAAAATCTTTATAAGAATCCTCTGAATTATTATTTTTATTATCTTCCTGTGAATTGTCAGAATTATTAACTTCCCCACGCGATAAATCATCCGATGAAATAGTCCCAACTTGTGTTATGTTAATACTTACATTATCAGGAGAAGAATTTTTCATATCAATAAGGAATGATAATATTGTAACAGATGCAGCGATAAGAGAAAGTATAAGCAGAATCTTTAAAAAAGTTTTTTTTGAACTGTGCTTTTTCATTGTAACTCCTTGGTAAATATCTCTATATATAATAATGATATTTATAGCTGAATTATATAGTATGTTAAGATTCTGTTCAATAAATTTATAAATTATTTATAGAAAAAAGAAATATTGTTGTTGACATCATGTTAGGGTAGTGATATCTTAAATGTATCGATATTAGCACTCCAACTCAATGAGTGCTAACAAGATGAAAGGAGAGGATGCCATGGAGACGGATGGACGACTGGATGACCGTAAGGTTAAGATACTTAAAGCTGTTATTCAGAATTATCTTGATACCGGAGAACCGGTTGGCTCAAGAACGATTTCCAAGCTGACTGACTTACAGCTAAGTTCAGCAACTATAAGGAATGAGATGGCAGACTTAGAAGAGCTTGGCTACATTGTACAGCCACACACCTCTGCTGGAAGAATTCCAACGGATAAGGGCTATAGATTATATGTTGATGATTTAATGGCTCAGAAAGAGGAAGAGATATCCTTAAGAGAACAGCAGGTTGGTGATAAAGAGAAAGAACTTGATTCTATGAAGGATGCCTTATCAGAGAAGGTTGACAGAGTGGAAGAACTTCTTCAGAATGTAGCAAAGGTTCTGGCGAATAATACTAACTATGCCACGATGATAACAACTCCTAAGGTAACTGGCAATAAGTTAAGATTTGTTCAGCTGTCACAGCTTGAACCGAATAAGCTTCTTGCAGTTATTGTTATGGAAGGCAATCTTATAAGGAACAAGGTTATAACTATCAGCGAGGATATTTCACCAGAGAATCTTCTGAAGCTTAATCTTCTTCTTAATACAACACTCACAGGTCTTACATTGCAGGAGATGCATCTGGGACTTATATCCAAGATGGAGAGCCAGGCAGGTGAGCATATGGGTATTGTTAAAGAAGTGTTAGACGCGATTGTTGAGACTATAAGTAAGGCTGACGACCTGAAGATATACACAAGCGGCGCAACTAACATATTCAAGTATCCGGAGCTTAGTGATTCCGGGAAAGCAAGTGAGCTTATATATGCCTTGGAGGAAAAACAGGGCTTGTCTGGACTTGTTAATGACAAGGATGATTCAGATAAGACTGAAGATGATAACCACGGCATTCAGGTATATATAGGAAATGAAACACCGGTTGAGTCCATGAAGGACTGTAGTGTGGTAACAGCCACATATGAATTGCAGGATGGAATGAAGGGAACAATTGGTATTATTGGACCGAAGCGTATGGATTATGAAAAGGTTGTTGATACCTTAAAAGAGATGCAGACGCATTTGGATGATGTATTTAAGAAAACTTAGGAAAGGTTGGTATTGAAGTGTCAAAGGATGTAAAGAAAAAGAAATCAGAAGAGACAGTTCAGGATGAAGTAAAGAATCAGGAGACTGATGCTAAGAAAGAAGAAGCCTGCAACTGCGAATCAGAATGTAAGGCTGATGAAAGTCAGAATACATGTGAAGCTGATGAATCAGACAAGGCCGAGGCACAGGATGAGAGCACTGAGAGCTCTAAGAAGAAGGATCCTAAGGATGCAGTTATAGAAGAACTTCAGGACAGAGTAAAGAGGCAGATGGCTGAGTTTGATAATTTCAGAAAGAGAACAGAGAAAGAGAAATCTACTATGTTCGAGATGGGAGCCTCAGATATCATTAAGAAGCTTTTACCTATTGTTGATAACTTCGACAGAGGATTTAAGAGTGTGACAGATGAGGAACTTGAAACTCCATTCGCAAAGGGAATGGATATGGTTCACAAGCAGCTTTTAAAGATGCTTGAGGATGCAGATGTTAAGCCTATTGAAGCTTTAGGCGGTGAGTTCAATCCGGATTTTCACAATGCAGTAATGCATGTTGAGGATGATTCAGTTGGAGAGAACATCGTAGTTGAAGAGTTTGAGAAGGGCTACACATACAGAGACCAGGTTATAAGACACAGCATGGTCAAGGTTGCTAACTAGCGATAAGCCAGAAAGCATATGTAACACAAGGTATTAATCAATTTAATTATAGAAAGGACATTTTATTATGGGAAAGATTATTGGTATTGATTTAGGTACAACTAATTCTTGCGTAGCTGTAATGGAAGGTGGTAAGCCAGTTGTTATCGCTAACGCAGAAGGTTTAAGAACTACTCCTTCAGTAGTTGCATTTTCAAAGACAGGAGAGAGACTTGTAGGTGATCCTGCAAAGCGTCAGGCAGTTACTAATGCTGATAAGACAATCTCTTCTATCAAGAGACATATGGGTACAGATTACAAGGTTGAGATTGATGGAAAGAAATATACTCCACAGGAAATCTCAGCTATGATTTTACAGAAGTTAAAGTCAGATGCAGAGAATTATCTTGGTGAGAAGGTTACAGAGGCAGTTATAACAGTTCCTGCTTACTTCAACGATGCACAGCGTCAGGCTACTAAGGATGCTGGTAAGATTGCAGGTCTTGATGTAAAGCGTATTATCAACGAGCCTACAGCAGCAGCTTTAGCTTATGGTCTTGATAATGAGCATGAGCAGAAGATTATGGTTTACGATTTAGGTGGTGGTACATTCGATGTGTCTATTATCGAAATCGGTGATGGTGTAATTGAAGTTCTTGCTACAGCTGGTAATAACAAGCTTGGTGGTGATGATTTCGATAATGCTGTTACACAGTATATGTTAAATGATTTCAAGGCTAAGGAAGGCGTTGACCTTTCTAAGGATACAATGGCTCTTCAGAGACTTAAGGAAGCAGCTGAGAAGGCTAAGAAGGAACTTTCAAGCACAACTCAGACAGAAATCAATCTTCCTTACATCACAGCTACAGCTGAAGGACCAAAGCACTTTGAGATGACTCTTACAAGAGCTAAATTCGATGAATTAACACATGACCTTGTAGAAAAGACTGCAGAGCCAGTTAAGAATGCACTTTCAGATGCAGGTCTTACAGCTTCAGAGCTTTCAAAGGTATTATTAGTTGGTGGTTCTACAAGAATCCCTGCTGTGCAGGATAAGGTTAAGTCATTAACAGGACATGAGCCAAGCAAGACTCTTAACCCAGATGAGTGCGTAGCTATCGGTGCTTCTATCCAGGGTGGTAAGTTAGCTGGTGATGCAGGTGCTGGTGATATCCTTCTTCTTGATGTAACACCACTTTCACTTTCAATCGAGACAATGGGTGGTATTGCTACAAGACTTATTGAGAGAAATACAACTATTCCTACAAAGAAGAGCCAGATTTTCTCTACAGCTGCTGATAACCAGACAGCCGTTGATATCAACGTTGTACAGGGTGAAAGACAGTTTGCCAGAGATAACAAGTCACTTGGACAGTTCAGACTTGATGGTATCCCTCCAGCAAGAAGAGGTGTTCCACAGATTGAAGTTACATTTGATATCGATGCCAATGGTATTGTAAATGTATCTGCTAAGGACCTTGGAACAGGTAAGGAACAGCACATCACAATTACTGCTGGTTCTAACATGTCTGATGAAGATATCGATAAGGCAGTTAAGGAAGCTGCTGAGTTCGAGGCTCAGGATAAGAAGCGTAAGGATGCTATTGATGCACGTAACGAAGCTGATTCAATGGTATTCCAGACACAGAAGGCTATGGATGAGGCAGGCGACAAGCTTGATGCTTCTGACAAGGCTGCAGTTGAGACTGACCTTAACGCATTAAAGGCACTTGTTGATGGTTCTGACCCAGAAAACATGACAGATGCACAGGTTGATGAAATCAAGGCTGCCAAGGAAAAACTTATGGAAAGTGCTCAGAAGCTTTTCGCTAAGTTATATGAGTCACAGCAGGCTGCTGGTGGTGCAGGCCCAGACATGGGAGCAGGTGCAGGTCCTGATATGGGTGCTGGTGCTTCTAATGGTTCAGCTCCATACGGTGATGATGTAGTTGACGGAGATTACAAAGAGGTTTAATTGTCAGCAATAACTGACTGGAATAAGGACTGCATGGGGTGTAAACTCCGTGCAGTTTCTGTTGATTAAATAAGAAAGAGGAAGCAATCATGGCAGATAAGAGAGATTATTATGAAGTCCTTGGCGTGCCTAAGGATGCCGATGACGCTGCTATTAAGAAAGCATACAGACAACTTGCAAAGAAATATCATCCTGATATGAATCCAGGGGATAAAGAAGCTGAAATAAAATTCAAAGAGGCTTCTGAAGCTTATGCGGTGTTAAGCGATGCTGAAAAGAGAAGACAGTATGACCAGTTTGGCCATGCCGCATTTGAAGGCGGAGCAGGTGGAGCTGGAGCAGGTGGCTTCGATTTCGATTTTGGTGACATGGGAGATATTTTCGGAGATCTTTTTGGAGGTATGTTTGGCGGCGGCGGAAGCAGACGAAACAGCAATGGACCAAGAAGAGGTGCTGATGTAAGAGTTAATGTAAGAATTACATTTGACGAGTCAGTAAGGGGAACAACCAAGAAGATAGATGTTACATTAAAGGATGAGTGCTCAAGCTGTCACGGTACAGGAGCTAAGCCTGGTACATCACCAGAGACCTGTAGCAAATGTGGTGGTCGTGGACAGGTGACTTTCACACAGCAGTCATTCCTTGGAATGGTAAGAAGCCAGCAGCCATGTCCTGACTGTCATGGAACTGGTAAGATAATTAAGGAGAAGTGTCCGGATTGTTACGGAACAGGCTATATAAGCAGCAAGAAGACTATCGAAGTCAATATCCCAGCAGGTATCGATAATGGTCAGTGCGTACGTATACAGGGCAAAGGTGAGCCGGGAGTTAATGGCGGACCAAGAGGTGACCTCTTAGTTGCTGTTATTATCTCAGCAAGCACAGAATTTGAAAGAGACGGATACAATATATTCTCTAATGTTGTAATAAGCTATCCAACAGCGGTACTTGGCGGTGAAATCAAGGTTAAGACTGTTGATGGAGAAGTATTGTACGAAGTTAAGCCGGGAACAGCATCAGGTACAAGAGTAAGACTTAAAGGCAAAGGTATGCCAAGTGTAAGAAATGCAGCACAGAGAGGCGATCATTATATCACTTTAATAGTTGATATTCCTACAAAGCTTAATCAGGAGCAGAAGGACGCACTTATGGCGTATGAAAAGGCGCTTACAGGCAATGAAAGACACGGTAAGAAGAAAGGTCTTTTCGGCAAATAAATACTATAGCTTACATATGTAATGTAAGTTTACACTCACCCCACAATGTGGTAAAATCCTACATTGTGGGGTATTATATTTATATGTATAATTCCTTATTGTAAAGATTGGAGATTAAAGCAGTAATATGAATTTAGAGACAAGATATAACGAACTTAATAAAGATTACGGTGCATATGAGCTTGTGAACATTGAAAAGCTTAATGACCTTAATTCTGTAGGACTTTTATTAAAGCATAAGAAATCAGGTGCGAGAGTTGCAATTATTTCTAATGATGATGATAACAAGGTATTTTCTATAGGTTTTAAGACACCACCGGATAATGACACGGGAATACAGCATATAATTGAACATTCTACCTTGTGTGGTTCAAGAAAATATCCGGTTAAAGACCCATTTGTAGAACTATGCAAGGGTTCTCTTAACACATTTCTTAATGCAATGACTTATCCGGATAAGACAGTATATCCTGTTGCAAGCTGCAATATGGCAGATTTCAAGAATATTATGGATGTCTATATGGATGCGGTATTCTATCCTGCAATGTATGAGCATGAGGAGATATTCAAGCAGGAAGGCTGGCATTATGAGCTTGAAGATGTAGATGGAGAGCTTGCTTATAACGGAGTTGTATTTAATGAGATGAAGGGTGTGTATTCTTCAGCAGATGATGTGCTTTCAAGATATACATTTGTATCACTCTTCCCTGATTCTGAATACAAGAATGAATCCGGTGGTGACCCTGAGGCTATACCACAGCTTAAGTATGAAGATTTCATTAAGTATCACAAGGAATATTATCATCCTGTGAACAGTTATATCTATCTGTACGGAGATATTGATGTTGATGAGAGGCTTGAATATCTTAATAACGAATACCTCTCAGCTTTTGATAAGAATGATGTCAATATAGATGCCGAGGTAACTTTCCAGAAAGCATTTGACGCACCTAAGTATGAGACAAGAGAGTATGCAATTACTGATGATGAGCCAGAGGAGGATAACACTTATCTTTCTTACAATGTTGTTATCGGAACATCAACAGACCCAGTAAGCTATCTTGCATTACAGATTCTTGATTATGCACTTATCATGGCACCGGGTGCTCCGCTTAAGCAGGCACTTATTGATGCCGGAATTGGAACAGATGTGTATAGTGTGTTAGAGACTTCTGTGTATCAGCCGGTGTATTCAATTATTACTAAGAATGCGAATGAAAGTGACAGAGACAGATTTGTGAGTGTTGTTGAAGACACGCTTTCTGATATTGTTAAGAACGGTCTTAGCAAGAGAATGGTTAAGGCAGGAATCAACTATTACGAATTCAAATACAGAGAAGCTGATTTTGGACCATATCCAAAGGGACTTATGTATTATCTCACAATGATGGACAGCTGGCTTTATGATGAGAACAAGCCATTTGTTCATGTTGAGGCAGGTGAGACATTTGAAATAATCAAGAAGAATTCAGAGAATGGCTTCTTTGAGAAATTCATTGAAGACAATATTATAGGTAATAACCATGAGGTAGTGTTAAGTCTTGTTCCAAAGCATGGACTTGCAGAGGAGAAGGAAGCAAAGGAAGCAGAGCAGCTTGCAAAGTATAAGGCAACACTTTCCAAGGAAGAACTGGAAGAGCTTGTTAAGCAGACAAAGGCATTAAAGGAATATCAGGATACGCCTTCAAGCCAGAAGGATCTTGAGAAGATTCCACAGCTTGAGTTAAAGGATATCACAAGAGAGCCGGCTAAGTTATATATTGACCCTAAGAAGACTGGTGGTGTTGATGTAATCCACCACAATATGTTCACTAATGGAATTGCATATATAATGATGTGCTACGACTGTAAGAATGTGCCTGATGAACTGCTTCCATATATCGGACTTTTAAGCTCGGTTCTTGGACTTATGGATACTGAAAAGTACACATATACAGAACTGACTAATGAAATCAATATTAACTGTGGTGGAATCTCAACTGATGCTGCCATATACACAGATAATAAGGATTTTGACAAATGTACTATTATGTATGAGGTTAAGGGTAAGGTTCTCTATGACAATATCCAGTTCGTCCTTGATATGATGAATGAAATTATATATAAGACAAAGTTCTCAGATTATAAGAGACTTAAAGAGATAATTGCGAAGCTTAAGTCAAGAATGGAAAGCACAATGACAAGTGCAGGACATTCAACAGCAATGCTTGCAGGTATGGCACAGTTCTCAAGAAATGCATATTATTCTAACGAGATGAGAGGATATGGGTTCTATGAGCTTATACAGAAGCTTGACTCACAGTTTGATGAGCTTAAGGAAGATATCGCAGATAAGTTAAGCAAACTTGTCGATTATATATTCCACAAAGAGAATATTATTGTCAGCTTTACTGCTGATGATAAGGGATATGATGCATTTGCACCTGCTTTCGGAAAGTATGTGGAAGAATTGAAAAAATCGGACATGCCAGCATGCGAAAGAAAGTACACACCTGCAAATGTCAAGACAGGATATACTTCAGCTTCACAGGTTCAGTATGTTGCAAGATGTGGAAATTTCAGGGATGGAGGATATGAATACACAGGAGCATTAAGAGTGCTTAAGGTTATATTCTCGTATGATTATCTCTGGATTAATGTAAGAGTTAAAGGCGGCGCATACGGCTGCATGAGCGGTTCTTACAGAAACGGTGACATGTATATGGTTTCTTACAGAGACCCTAACTTAAGAAAGACTAACGATATATATGAAAATGCAGCAGACTATCTTGAACATTTTGATGTAAGCGACAGGGATATGGTCAAGTTCATAATCGGAACAATAGGTGATATGGATACACCTATGAATCCGGCAGCAAAGGGAACAAGATCATTTGGTGCATACATCTGTAATACAGATTATGAGTCACTCAAGAAAGAAAGAGGTCAGGTTCTTGACTGTAATGTAGAAAGAATAAGAGAGCTTGCTCCACTTGTAAGATGTGCGATGGATGAGAATTATTTCTGCGTTGTGGGAAGCAGCAAGGAAATCAATAAAGAGAGTGAGCTTTTTGATAAGATACAGCCACTTATCAAGGTACAGGGATAATAGAAAGGAAGAATATATGAATTTAGATGAGATGCTTGCAGCCAGCGGAATTACCGGGGGTGCTAAGGCAGAGAACACAAGAACTAAGACAGGCTTTGTAACATTTATAGGAAGACCTAATGTTGGTAAGTCAACACTTATGAATCAGATAATCGGACAGAAGATTGCGATTACTTCTAACAAGCCTCAGACTACAAGAAACAGAATACAGACTGTATACACTGATGAGCGTGGACAGATTGTTTTCGTTGATACTCCGGGTATCCACAAGGCTAAGAACAAGCTTGGTGAATACATGGTTGGTGCGGCAGAGAAGACAATCAGTGAGGTTGACCTTATATGCTGGCTTGTTGAGCCTACAACACATCTTGGAGCTGCCGAGGAGCATATCGTTGAGAAGCTTAAAGAGTGTAAGACTCCTATAGTTCTTGTTATCAATAAGACTGACACAATTAAGAAAGAGGAGATTCTACCGGTTATTGACTGCTACAGAAAGGAACTTGATTTTGTTGATATTGTTCCTGTGTGCGCAAGAAACGGCAATAATGTTGACGACCTGCTTGATGTTATATTCTCACATCTTGATTATGGCCCGATGTACTATGATGAAGATACAGTAACAGACCAGCCAATGAAGCAGATTGTTGCAGAGCTTATAAGAGAGAAGGCACTTCATGCATTAAATGACGAGATTCCACACGGAATCGCGGTTGTTATTGACAGCTTCAAGGAAAGAAGAAATGCAAGAGGTCCTATAACAGATATCGACGCTACTATCATATGCGAAAGAGATTCTCACAAAGGAATTATTATTGGCAAGGGCGGCGAAATGCTTAAGAAAATCGGAACTAATGCAAGATATGAGATTGAGAAGCAGCTTGACATGAAGGTTAATCTTAAGCTATGGGTAAAAGTTAAGAAGGAATGGCGCGACAGTGATATTCTTCTTAAGAACTTCGGATATGACAAGAAGAAGGACAAATAATATACATGACAGGAGGGTGCGATGGCGGAGGTTACTACTGTTACAGGCATGATACTTTCCGCCATGCCTGTCGGGGAATATGACAGAAGACTGGTTATACTGACTAAGGAGTATGGCAAGATAACGGTATTTGCGAAAGGTGCGAGAAAGCCTAACAGCGCATTGATTGGTGTTACGAGAAGCTTTATATTCGGAACATTTGAGGTGTACCGTGGACGCGAATCATATACGATGTATAAAGCATCGGCGAAGGAGTACTTTGAAAATGTGGTAAATGACCTTAATGCCGTGTGCTACGCCTGCTATTTTGCTGAGATTGCAGATTATTATGGCAGGGAGAATCTTGATGCAACAGAAATGATTAATCTGCTTTATATCACTCTAAAGGCATTGGGCAGAGGTGCTGTAAGCCATGAACTTATAAGATTCATATACGAGATAAGAATGATTGCAGTCAACGGTGAATGTCCGGATTTCTTCACATGTCACGAATGCGGAAGAGAAGATAATCTGTATGTATATTCATATTCAAGAAACGGACTATGCTGTAAGAATTGTGCTGCAAATGTATATGATGGAATTACACTTTCGGGCTCAACGGTATATACACTCCAGTATATTGTCACAGCACAGCTTAACAGGCTGTATTCATTCACTGTTACCAAAGAAGTCCAGGAAGAATTAAGGCTTGTGGTAAACAGGCTGGAAAGCATTATATTCGATAAAGAATTTAAGTCGAAGGAAATGCTTAATCTGACCATATAAATATTACATAAACTGGCTATGTTATCATATGCCAGTTTTTTGTATATTAAGGGGTAAAGATTTTATGCAACATTCAGACGAAAGGAGAGACAATATGCCGGATAAAAATGTGTCTCATAATAACCAGAAGAAAATAGCAGCAATTAATGATTATTCTGGTTTTGGAAGATGTTCTATTGCAGTTGAGCTGCCTGTTATATCAGCAATGAAGATTCAGTGCTGTCCAATGCCTACGTCGATATTTTCTAATCATACAGGCTTTGACAGCTTTTATTTTAAAGATTTCACAGAGAATATGCCACCTTATATGGCAGAGTGGAAGAAGTTAAACCTTAAATTTGATGGAATTGTAACAGGATTCTTAGGTTCACATAATCAGATTGCTATTGTTGAAGAATTTTTCAAGAATTTCAAGACGGAAGATAATATTGTTGTTATCGACCCGGTTATGGGTGATTACGGAAATCTGTATCCGACATATACTGATGAGACATGCCAGGAGATGAAGAAGCTTGTAAAATATGCAGATATTCTTACTCCAAACCTCACAGAAGCATGTATTATAACTGACGAGCCATACAGACCGGATTATTCCAATGATGAGCTTAAAAAAATTGCAATGAAGCTTGTTGCAATGGGACCATCTAAGATTGTTATTACAGGAATCCAGCGGGGCCATTATATTGGTAATTACTGTTATGAAAAGAACAGGGAAGACTATCTTATTAAGACTATGAAGGTCGGAACACAGCGTTCCGGAACAGGAGATATATTTGCATCTATAATAGCTGCAGATGCTGTAAATGGTGTGAATTTCCATGAGTCAGTAAGAAAAGCATCTACATTTATAAAAAAATGCATACTCAAGGCTATAGAGATGGATATTCCTCTGACAGACGGTGTGCCGTTTGAGGAACTGCTGACTACGTTGAAGTAAAAAGGAGAAGAATTACAATGGAGATATTATATAAGGTTCATAATAATTTATATGTTAATTTAACTAACAAATGTCCATATTCATGTACTTTCTGTTTAAGACAGACAATGGACAGAATTGGAGAGTCAGGCAGACTCTGGCTTGAGAGAGAACCATCATATGATGAGGTTATTGCTGAATTTGAGAAGTTCAATATGGATGAGTACGAAGAAGTCGTATTCTGCGGATTCGGAGAACCGACAGAAAGATTCGATGTTCTTATCAAGGTTGCTGAGTATGTTAAGAAAACATATGGCAAAAAGACAAGAATCAATACTAACGGAGTTGGAAATCTTGTTAATGGCAGAGACATTGTGCCAGAGATGGAAGGCTTGATTGACACAATATCAATCAGTCTTAACAATCCACACAAAGATGAATACAATGCACTTGTAAGAAGTAAGTTCGGTGAAAAATCATTTGATGAAATGATAAGCTTCGCAAAGGAATGTACCAGGTATATCCCTAATGTTGTTCTTACAACAGTTGACACAACCATATCTCACGAGGAAGAGGCAGAGTGCCAGAAGCTATGTGATGAGATAGGGGCTGCTTACAGGATTCGTCCCTGGGAGGATTAATGGCAGCAGTTTTATAATGTGACGTGTACGTATATAAAAACAATTCTTTGTTAAATACATTAAAAATATTGACCTTGACATTGGTTCATACTATACAATTGCATTATGAATATTAAATAGTTTTTGAAACAAAAATTATTGATATTCATGCAAATATATAATATAGTGATGCCTTTTAATGGCAGAAAGGGAGGTCAATATGCGCAGAATAACTAAAAGACGTCTTAGCAGTCTTTTATGTGCAGTTCTTATGCTTATTACAAGCATAGATGTGGCTGCATTTGCAGCAGGATCAGATGCGTCAAAAAGAAAGATTGACGTATGGGATATGGGTGCAGTACAGGAAGCAGATACTAGTAAATATAATAATAATATCACTGCTTCTGACTGGGATAGTTGTGCCAATGTATCCCAGGCTGGAAAATTTGTTGCTGGAGAGACAACATTTGGTGATCTTACTATCAATCATATAGCTAATGACAGATTGTTCTCAACATCAAGCAAAAACTATGGAACCAATGCTTTAGCAACAACAGCATATGATGATGGATATACAGCGGGTGGTATGTATTACTGTAATGGTACAGGAGGAGAGACAAGAAGAAATGTTACCATTAACAATGTAATAGCAGGAGATAAGATAGTTGTATACATGGCATCAAGCAATGCTGCTACAGGAACACTTGTTTTTAAATATCTTGGTGAAGATAATGAACAGGTAGAAAAAGCCAGCTTTACTAACAAGGGTACTAAATATGAATTTGTGGCTAAGTATAGTGGATCATATAAGGTATATACAGATGCAGCAGCAGGAAAACCTATATATAACAGAATTGTCAGGATACCTGGAGTTGCAGTAAGTGGAACAATAGATGGCGCACAGCTAAGCGGCTATAAGGTTATGTTTAAGGATGAGGCTAATGGTATTACATATGATGCAGATATAAAGGGGAATACATTTACAGCTACACTTGCAGCAGGCTGTAATTATACTGCAGTATTATCAGGAGTAGCAGGATATGGATTTTCGAATGCTACAAAGAATATTTCGACAACAGTAGATGAAGCTCTTACAGGAAAGTCTGGAGTTACATTAAGCATAGAAGAGAAGAAAGTGTATACATACACAGGAAAGGTTACAGGCTTTGCTGCTGACTATGATACATCTAATTTATCAGTCAAACTTGTGGCTGATTCATCTTCATTAGCAGATGATGTGATTCTTAAGCTTGATTCTGAAAAGGCATTTACAGCTACACTTGAACCTGATGTCAAGTATACAGTTGAACTTATCGGAGTTAATGATTATGAAGTTTTAAGCGGAGGCGAGATAATAAGTCAGGTAAGCTATTCCAGAGATATTGAAGTTTCTGCCAGAAGGTTATATAAGGCAGCAGGAAAGTTTGCAGGACTTGATGGTAATACAGCTGTTACAGATGTTAAGTTTACGAATGTAGATGATAAGTATATATATACAGGAAAAGTAACGACAGATGGATATGAAGTTATGTTAAGAAATGGTTCATATTCAATCGAAGCTGTTGCTGATGGATATAGAACAACAACACATATAGTAGTAAGCGATGCTGATGTGACTAAAGATATTTTAATGGTATCTACCAAGGATAAAGAGCAGGTTGAAAGAGTATCTGATATATATGTTGGATATGAAGAAAAAGGAAATATTAATTTTAATACAGTAAAAGAGGCGATATCAGCAATATCGGCAATGACACCAGCTCCGGATGAAAAGAACGGAGTTACTGTACATATTGCTCCTGGTACATACAGAGAACAGGTTGTTATATCAACTCCTTATGTAAGACTTGTTAATGATGAAAAGTCATCAGGTAAAGAGGTACTTCTTACATGGTATTATGGAATTGGATATGAGTATTACAGCATAGATTCAACCGGTTATTATAATGCTGAAAATGCATATGATAAGTATGATAAAGCTGCTGCTTCAAAGTGGGGTTGTTCAGTATTGCTTAAAAATACAGCAACTGGTTTTAGTGCTGATGGAATTACATTTGAAGCTTCTTTTAACCGATATATAACAGATGAAGAAATAGAAGATGGCGTAAGTCCAACTGATACGAAGCTTCCAGAAAGAAATTACTCAACAGATGTTACATCAAAAGCAGCAACTGAAAGAGCAACAGCCATGGCTATAGAAGCTGATAAGGTAGAATTTACAGATTGTGCATTCCTTGGAAGCCAGGATACATTATATACAGGTAATTCTGCAACTAATATGTATTTTAAGAACTGTCGCATAGAAGGTAATACAGATTACATATTTGGTGATGGCAATGCAGTATTTGACGGATGTGAGCTTAGATTCTTTGGTTATAGTACAGGCTCTGTTGGCGGTTATATTACAGCACACAAGCCAACAGCAGCAACTAAGGCAGGGTATGTGTTTAGAAACTGTACAATAACAGGAAACGATGAACTTGAGGTAAATGCGGGATATCTTGGAAGACCTTGGGGACAGGATGCGAGAGTAACATTCCTTAATACTAAGATAAATGGCAGTTACATAAAAGATGAAGGATGGTTTGATATGTCTGGTAACAAACCAGAAAAAGCAAACTATAAAGAATATAATTCTGTTTACACAGATGGAACAGCAGTTGATATGTCTAAGAGAGTTACAGGAGTTGTGACAGATGACAGCGTTGCAAAGAAAGATGTTGTGAATGATTATCTTTCTGGCTGGACACCTTCGGATTATGTTGCTGATGAGAGTACAGTGATATTTGAAAAAACACCATATCTTGTTGATAATGGAGATATCAATGCACCATATCCAGGACATACTCTTACTGTAGTATACTCACTTGGCAATGCAAATGATGCATCTGATGCATCAGTAATCCGTTGGTATATTGTTGATAATGATGGAAACAGGACTCTTGTAAAAGCAACAAGCGCCAATGTAGACAATACATATAAAATCACAAAAGATGCAATTGGAAAGTATATTGAAGTTGAAGTTGTACCTGAAAACATAAGCGGAATAAAGTCTGAAGCGGTAAGTTATAAGGCAGATGCATATGTAAGGGAAGGATATGAAGATCCAACGGGTTCAACAGATATAGAACTTGGAGATGGAGTAAATGTATTTTTAGCAGGTGATTCAACAGTTAAGGATTATTCAGCATCAGGTATGTATATGAGTGGCAAGGCTCAGGCAGAAGGTTCATGGGGTGAATATTTACAGACATTCTTTGACTCTTCAAAGGTTAAGGTACAGAACTATGCTAATGGAGGAAGAAGCAGCCGTAACTTTATTAATGAAGGATCATTAGATAAGATAAAAGCCAATATTAAAGAAGGCGATTATCTGTTTATACAGTTTGGTCACAATGATTGCGCTAATGGAAAAGGATATCTTGAAGATAGATATGTACCACTTGGAGAACCAGATGCTAACGGAATATATCCGGTAACAGCAGGAACTAAAGTGGCAACACCATCATCGCTTGCTTCAAAGTATGGTGACAGCTTTTATTCGTATGATTGTGGTGGTACTTATAAGTGGTATCTTACACAGTATATCGAGACAGCGAGAGAAGTAGGAGCTATACCGGTTCTTGTAACACCAGTATCAAGACTTTATTATACAAATGATGGAACTATCAAACCACATCATGATTCAACAGATACAACAACAGGAACACTGGTAACAGAAAATAACGCCTATGTTGAGGCAGTTAAACAGCTTGCAAAGGAACAGAATGTGTTGCTTATTGATGGATTTGAGATAACAAAAAATATGTATGAGGAAGCATACAAAGCAGATGAAAAGGCAGCTAATGGCAAATCTGTTAATGGTATGCAGGTTATGTCAGCAGGAGATAGCACACATAGCAATAAGCTTGGCGGTTTTATAACAGCAGAACTTTTTGCACAACAGATTCAGAATATGAATATATCACTCTCAAAGGCTGTCAAAGCACCATCAAGGGTAGCGGGCGTTAATCCAGATGGACAGCAGGTATTTGTTGTTGATAAAAATGGAACACTTACAGCAAAAGCAGCAGATTCAGATGGCAGTTTTACAGTTGATGCAGTTTACTGGACAACAAAAGGTCAGAGTCTTTTAAGTGCTATTAGTGCAAAAAATGAAGAGCTTAATAAGAGTGATAATCCGGCGCCAGGACCAACACCAACGCCAGGACCAACACCAACGCCAGGACCAACACCAACGCCGGATCCGACACCAACGCCAGATCCAACGCCAGCACCGGATACGGGTGATGATAATAAGAAAAGCGATGAAACCATTTCAGGTGATAAGGAACAGGCAGAAGATAGTGTAAAGACAGCTGATGTGTATAATGTAGCAGGTTATAGTATAATGTTGTTTATGGCATTAGCAGGAATTGTATTTGTTATACATGAAGATAAGAAGAAAAAGAACACTATTGATTAATGCATAATATAAGCCGGATGTATAATAACAGAAGTTGTTATATATCTGGCTTTTCTGATATTTTTTGAATTACATATATGTTGGCAGTGCATTAAAAATTATACAATGTGCTATTTAAGTGTGAAAGTATATTGAGCTTGGGAGGATTAAGACATCATTCCTCTTGCTAATCAGCACTAAATGTTATAAAATGATTAAGATTATGTAGCAGCCGATGCAGTTCGATGTAGTCAGGCTGTTGCCTTTAGGAGGATTATATTATTATGGAAAAGACAATGGAGAAAATTGTTTCTTTAGCTAAGGCAAGAGGATTTGTTTACCCAGGTTCTGAAATCTATGGCGGATTAGCTAATACCTGGGATTATGGTAACCTTGGTGTTGAGTTAAAGAACAATGTTAAGAAGGCATGGTGGCAGAAGTTCGTACAGGAAAGCCCATACAATGTAGGAGTTGACTGTGCAATTCTTATGAACCCTCAGACTTGGGTAGCATCAGGTCATCTTGGTGGATTTTCTGATCCATTAATGGACTGCAAGGAATGTCATGAGAGATTCAGAGCAGATAAACTTATAGAAGACTGGGCAGACGAGAATTCATATGATCTCGGCGGTTCAGTTGATGGATGGACACAGGAGCAGATGAAGAATTTCATCGATGAGAAGAATATCTGCTGTCCTTCATGTGGAAAGCACAATTTCACAGATATAAGACAGTTTAACCTTATGTTTAAGACATTCCAGGGTGTAACTGAGGATGCCAAGAACACAGTATATTTAAGACCAGAGACAGCTCAGGGTATCTTTGTTAACTTCAAGAATGTTCAGAGAACATCAAGAAAGAAAGTACCTTTTGGTATTGGACAGATTGGTAAGTCATTCCGTAACGAGATTACACCAGGTAACTTCACATTCAGAACAAGAGAGTTCGAGCAGATGGAATTAGAGTTCTTCTGCAAGCCTGGAACAGATCTTGAGTGGTTCACATACTGGAGACAGTACTGCATCGACTGGCTTAAGGCATTAGGAATGAAGGAAGATGAGATGAGAGCAAGAGATCATTCACCAGAAGAACTCTGTTTCTACTCTAAGGGAACAACAGATATCGAATTCCTCTTCCCATTCGGATGGGGCGAGCTCTGGGGTATTGCAGACAGAACAGATTATGACCTTACTCAGCATCAGACAGTATCTGGTGAAGATATGTCATACTTTGATGATGAAGCTAAGGAGAAGTATATACCATATGTTATTGAGCCTTCACTTGGTGCGGATCGTGTAACATTAGCATTCCTTTGCTCAGCTTATGATGAGGAAGAGCTTGAAGGCGGAGATGTAAGAACGGTTCTTCATTTCCATCCTGCATTAGCACCAGTTAAGATAGGTATTCTTCCACTTTCTAAGAAGTTAAATGAAGGTGCAGAAAAGGTGTATGCAGAACTTTCTAAGTATTACAATTGTGAGTTTGATGACAGAGGTAATATTGGAAAGAGATACAGAAGACAGGATGAGATTGGTACTCCATTCTGTATCACATATGATTTCGATTCAGAAGAAGATGGTGCTGTAACTGTAAGAGACAGAGATACAATGCAACAGGAAAGAATAAAGATAGCAGATCTTAAGGCGTATTTTGAAGATAAGTTCAGATTTTAATTAATAAAAGAACGGAATTTAAATCGATAATTAAAAGGAAAGAATTATGCTGTGTACTAAATGTGGTCAGGAATATGAGGGCAGTCAGTGCCCAAGATGTGATGGACCTGTTATATTAGTTAACAACAGTGATTATCTTGCCAGAAGAAAAGCATATGAGGAGAAGCAGGCTTTGAAAGAGAGGTCTGCTTCTTCTGATAAAAAAGAGGAATCACAGAGTGACTATGGACAGGCATTAGCAAAACGCGTGCAGGCGATAAAGAATCAGAGCAGAAACAAGACAGAAAGTAAGAAGCAGAGTCAGAACAGAAGCAAAGCGGACAGCAGAAAGCAGGGACAAAGTAGCGGAAAAACAGGTGGCAACAGGAATGGTAATCAGGAAAAGCCACAGATAAGAATTGCACGACATAAAGTAAACAAAAGAATGAAAATGATAGCGGCAGTGCTGATAGCAGTAGTGCTTATTGGTGTCGCAGCATTTGGAATATACAAGCTTGCAACTAAGAAGAATTATGCTCTTTATGTAAGCTACAACGGAAAGATATATGATATAGCAGGGCTGGACAGCAATTATGTGTGTGATGAAAGTGATGCAATATTTGCGGCAGACAGTAAGACCTTCTATACAGCACAGTGGCCGGAACAGATAGATTCAGGTAAGAATATCTTAAGCGTTGCGAGTGACAATGGAAAGTATTTCGTTACGGTAACATATGATGAGTCCAACTCGTCTGGCAGATATTCAATGTACATATGGAGTAAGGACGAATGTGTTCTTGTGTCAGAAGATAATCTGCAGAAAGAGATTGTGTATATCTCTGATGACGGTCTTGTTATATACACGAATATTAATATTATTAATGACGAGGGTTCTACTAATGGTACAAGCCTTGCCATGAGCAGAGTCAAAGAAGTTAAGAAACAGCCTGAGGCACAGACAACTCTTATAGAGGGTAATCTTAATAAGGCATATGTGTATGAGTCAAAGCACTTGATAGTATGTCTTACTAATGCAGGCTCATTGTATACATATGATTATGAGAAAAAAGAAAAGCCGGTTTCAGTTGCAGATGCAGTTATGCAGTTATGGCCTGTGTCAGAGAACATGACAGGTGTGTATACAGCGAATGCAGACAGTCTTAACACAAGAAAAGATGTGGATACATTGCTGTATTCTAAGAGTGATGGAGTATATTATTACTCATGTAAAGATGCATCTGCGTATAAGATAGACAAGAAGACAGACAATGATGCAGATTATGTATTTGATAGAGACAATTCGCTTATATACAGAATTTCAGGTACATCAATGACATCAGCACTTATCAGAGAAACTAAAGTGAGTGAGTATGTGGATGTTGATTCTATGACTAAGGAAAAGAATTACATATATAATTCATCAGATAGTCAGATAGTGTATGTTAATGCGAAAGGACAGCTTCGAGTAGTTGATAACAACAAGATTACAGACATTGCGTCAGATGTTAATGCAGGTTCATTATCTAAAGTGTATAATAAAAGTAAGGCTCTGACATACGTTTCAGGCGGCAGGCAGTTCTATATGGATAACATTAAGAGCAAAGCTGTTGCAATTCTGGAATCAGATGCAGTTACAGATACAGAGGGAACATATTTTTACAAGAACCGGATCTATGCGTATGATGCTGATAATATTCTTTATTCTAATACGCTGAAAGGAAATAACAGCAGCCAGATAGGCTACGTTGAAAGACTGTGGATTGGCACGGAACTAAGATAATTGCAAATGTATTAAGACAGGTATAAGTTATGGATTTATTTGAATATATGCGTGAAAACAATAAGAATACGGAATCTCCGCTGGCTATGAGATTAAGACCGGAAACGCTCGATGAAATGGTAGGACAGTCTCATATAATCGGAAAGGACAAGCTGCTTTACAGGGCAATTAAAGCTGATAAGCTTAGCTCAGTAATATTTTATGGTCCGCCGGGAACAGGGAAGACAACTTTAGCAAGGATAATTGCCAATACAACAAGTGCAGAGTTCAACCAGGTTAATGCCACAGTTGCCGGAAAGAAGGATATGGAAGAGGTTGTTGCCAAGGCGAAAGACAATCTTGGAATGTATGGAAGAAAGACAATACTTTTCGTAGACGAGATTCACCGCTTTAATAAGGGGCAGCAGGATTATCTTCTGCCATTTGTTGAGGACGGAACAATAATTCTTATTGGTGCAACGACAGAGAATCCGTACTTTGAAGTAAATGGAGCTTTGATTTCAAGGTCAATAATATTCGAATTAAAACCACTTGAGAAAGACGATATCAAGACAATAATAAAGCGTGCTGTGTATGATGAGAAGAAGGGCATGGGAAGCTACAATGCAGCGATAGACGATGATGCACTTGAATTTCTTGCAGATATATCCAATGGAGATGCGAGAAATGCACTTAATGCCATTGAACTTGGAATACTCACAACAGACAGGTCAGAGGATGGAGTTATACATATAGACCTTGCAACAGCACAGGAATGCATCCAGAAGCGTTCGGTAAGATATGATAAAGAGGGTGACAACCACTACGATACAATATCAGCATTTATTAAGAGCATGAGAGGCTCAGATCCTGATGCAGTAAGCTATTATCTTGCAAAGATGCTGTATGCAGGTGAAGATATCAAATTCATTGCAAGGCGAATAATGATATGTGCAAGTGAGGATGTCGGTAATGCTGACCCTAATGCACTGCAGGTTGCAGTTGCTGCGGCACAGGCTGTTGAGCGTATTGGCATGCCTGAGGCGAGAATTATACTTAGTCAGGCTGCACTTTATATTGCAACAGCACCTAAGAGCAATTCATGTATCAAGGCAATTGATAAAGCAATGGATGTTGTTAAGAATTCAAAGACTGCACCGGTTCCTGTACATTTGCAGGATGCCCATTATAAGGGCAGTGCCAAATTAGGACACGGAGTAGGATACTTATATGCACATGATTATCCTAATCATTATGTCAGACAGCAGTATCTTCCGGATGCTTATGTGAATGAAAAATTCTATGAGCCAGGCGATATGGGATATGAGAAGGATATTAAGAAACATTTGGAGAAGATTAAGTCGGAGGCATAGTTTGCAATGAGAGATTTCATAAACAGACTTTCAAGAGGCAGTTCAATTATTAATATACCAAAGCTGTCATGCAGTGAAGAGCAGACTACCATGACTACCATGAGTGATGCGGCTGCAGAGGACAGCTCTGCTAATGATGCCACGAATGATGTCTATGAAACAGAACATGCTGATAATGTGCATGCTAAAGAGGAGGCTGTAGTTCTTACAATAGATAATGATGAGAATACAGTTACGAAGAAAGAAGAGCCTGAAAAATATGGATTTGAGCTTAAAAAGAGCGGCACGGAGCTGACACAGATTCATATATATGCAGATGCAGAATTTATCGAATTAGAGAAAAATGATATATCGACAGATGATTTTGCAGGCGACAGACTGGATATTAATTACATAATTAATCCGGAAAAGATGCACGCAGGCAATAATTATGGATATATTCATGTTGACAGCTATACACAGCATCTTAAAGTAAAGGTAAGTGCTGTTGCTTCTAAAGCTGCTGGTGAAGAGTTTGAGGTAAGATGGGAAGAAAGACAGGCAGAATATAAGCTTACAAAGCTTTATCTTGATTTCAGAATGAAAAAGATAAAGAAAGAAAAATGGCTTTCATCATCAATGCAGATAGTAGACCGCATAAGAGGAATAAAAGGACAGGATCCGTTCTATGACCTTGTACAGGTCCAGCTTCTTGCCATGTCAGGACGGGAAGAGAGCGCAGTCCAGATATTTGACGGATTTAAGAAAGATATAATGGGAAGGATAGGCGATAATGTAGAATTATACTGTTATTTCCTGTATGTCTCAACACTGATGGTAAAGGAAGAAGAATACACAGCACAGGTATATTCGCAGGTTAAGAAGTTCTATGAGAACGGATATGATACATACAGAGTACTGTGGATATTGTTCTACCTTGGCCCTGATTCAGAAAGCAACAAGAGCATTAAACTCATAAGAATTAAAGATACTGTCAATACAGGCTGTACAAGTCCTGTAATGTATATAGAGGCACTTAATATAATTAATGCACAGCCGGTATTACTAAGAGTCCTTAACCAGTTTGAAATACGTGTGATTAATTACGGCTGTAAGAATGGCATTATAACTGAAAAGCTTGCAATGCAGATTGCAGATGTTGCAGCTAATGAGAAGAACATTAGTATTAATACGCTCATTATCCTTAAGAAATTATATGAGCAGTTTGATAAAGACGAAATATTAACAGTGCTTGTGACCCAGATGATAAGAATGGGAATGACAGGTGATAACTGTTTTGAAATATATGCAAAAGGTGTGTTAAGAGGTTTGAGAATAACCCGTTTATATGAGTTCTACATAGCGAGCATGCCAAAAAACATAGAAAGACAGCTTCCTAAGATAGTTCTTATGTACTTTGCATATGATAATATACTGTCAGATTCAGATAAAGCATTTTTATATGCAAATATTGTGACAGGCAGGGATTCATATTATAAGAACATCTATGAAGGATATGACAGAAATATAGAGATATTCGTGTATGAGCAGCTGAAAGACGGAAAGATAAGTGATAATCTGGCTGTGCTTTATAAGGCACTGCTAAAGACACAGCTCATTAGCAAGGAGACAGGCAGCTTCATAAGCAGGATGCCATATATGCACAGGGTACGATGCTTTAGTGATGTGGTGAGCAGAGTACATGTAAGACACCCTGAGTTTGCAGAAGAGACGGTGTATGAACTTTCTGAAAAAATTGCATATATATGCATGTATGCAGGTGACTGTGAGATAACATTTGAATGCAGTGATGGGGTTATCAGGAAAGATACTATCGATTACGAGATAGAGAAAGTATTCGATGCAGGGCAATATGAAGAAGTGTTTGACGCGGCAGCTGAATATGGCATGGATAATGATGGAATTATCATGAGCCGCATTAACGACATGCATAAGAAGTCAGAATATACTCCTGAATTATTAGACTATTACAAATGTATCAAGAAGTCTGACAATATAAGCAGTGCTTACAGATATCAGATTAATTCATGGATGATAGAATATTATTACACATATTACAAGGATAATGATTTCTGGCACGAATATGTCAGCGTGGATACAGATGACCTTTCAGACAAGGATGCGCAAAGACTTATAGAGACACTTACAGAGGCAGGAATGTATTCACAGAGCTTTGAACTTGTAAGCAGGTATGGATGCTGCAAGGCGGCTCCTGCCAGGCTTCTTAAGATGGCAGATTACATACTTACTAATGTGTCGGATGAACATAACAAAGTGCTTGACGATGTTACAGCGTATGTATTTGGACAGCACATATATAATGAACCTGTTCTTGCATATATGTCCGATTATTTCAATGGAACGAATGACGAGATGTACAATGTGTGGAAAGCCGCTATTAATTATGGTGTAAATGTATCGCATATGTCCGAGAGACTTCTTGCACAGATGATGTACACGGGCGTTCATACAGGAAGATTGACAGAAGTATTCACAGATTATTACAGTAAAATGCCTGACAAATTGATAGTTAAAGCATATCTTTCATACAATTCACAATTCTATCTTCTCAGGCAGAAGAAAGCGAATGACATTGTATTCCGTGTTATAGAGGAATATATGAAAGAGGGGTATGGTCTGCCAGAGTGCTGTTATGTGGCATGGCTTAAGAACATCTCCAAGAATCCGCTGGCACTTAAAGAAGATGACAGCGAAAGAGAGCTTGCACAGACAGTTCTTAATGAATTGTGTGAAAATGACAGAATATACAGTTTCTATAAGAAATTCAAGGGAGTGCTTGATATACCTTATAATATGCAGGGACTTACAATTATTGAATACATATCAGCTCCGGCAGATAAGGTTACAATATCGTACACAATTAACGGAGGCGACAGGCTTACACAGGTTATGAAATCCAACGAATGGGGCATATTCACATGCAGATTCCATCTGTTCTATGGAGATGTTCTTGAGTACACATTTTCAGTCAATGATGAAGACAATGATATGCAGCCGGCAGTGTATGAATTCAAAGATGCATCTGGAGAGAATACGCAAGGACGCACAGACATGCTCAATGAGTGCCTTGCAAGCAGACAGCAGCACGAGCTTGCTGCCCTTAAGAAACAGATGCACAGCTATAGTGTCGAGGAATACGTTACAAGAGAAATGTTTACAATTGCGAAATGAGGATAACAGATATGGATAAGGAGAGAGGGCTTATAGCAGGAATAGACCTGAGCGGGACAAGAATTCAGGCAAGTGTATATTCGCATAATTCTGGCAGTGTCCAGTCTGTAAAGCTTACAGAAGATTCGCATGAGAAGACTAATCTTATTAATGTTATTGCCGAGTGCATGCGTGCCACAGGAGAGTCACAGATTAAAAGCATATGTGTGACAATTGCTGATTACAATGGGGATGAGATTGCAGCAGTGATGGCAGACCTTGAAAAATGTGGTGCTATGAAAGGACACTGGCAGATATTAAGCAGGGTTGAGAGCTTTGCATATTATGCATATAAACAGAAAAGTGAACTTCATTCCATGGGAGTTGTGCTTATGGATTATACGCAGGAGGGGCTAAAGTGTGACCACCTTGCCATAAGAAAGAGTGACAATACAAGCTATCTTCTGCAGGAGCATACAGGATATACATCGGATGTATTAAAAGAAGTATACGGAAGTAAGAATATTGACGGGGCTGAGAATGAATTATGCACATTTGCAGAAGATTACTTTGCCAGGAGGCGAGTGTCAGCTGCGTATCTTACCGGCGAGGGATTCGACATTGAAAAGCTGCCGGAAAGATTCGCCAAGCTTATGGTTACAAGAAGAAAAGCATTTGTAGGACAGAATCTTTTTGCAAGAGGTGCATGCTTTGCGGCTATGGATATGTTACGACCTGAGATATTCAGGAATGTCGTCGTGCTTCTTGATAACCATGTCAAATGTGGTATAGAAATTGACATATCATCATATGGAAAGCCTATGAGATTCAGAATGGTAAGACCGGGCGTTAACTGGACTTTAGCCGGGCGTACAATAGAGTGCATACTTGAAGATATAAGAAGTATTACTTTCAAAGTGATTACCACAGACAACACAAGTTATGATGAGGTTGTGGATATAAGTGAGATTCCATTCAGGGAAGGCAGAACAACGAGAATATCAATACATGTGGAATTCATGGATGCAGACAGATGTAATATTACAATTAAAGACCTTGGATTCGGAGAATTTGTAAAGAGTTCAGGTAAAGTAATACACAGGGAACTAACATTAAGAAGCTGATAAATGTGAAAAACATTGCAGAATGGAGAATACAATGGGGAAAATAATATTGTGCAGGGGTCAGAGAACTGATAAGCCATATGTCACACCACAGACTGATATAAAGCTGTATTCAGCCGAAGAACTCTGTTACTACATATACAATAATATATACCTGATTGGGCAGGACCTGATAGACGATAACCTTATAGAATTTCTGCAGGCTGCGGGTGAAGGTGAGCTTGCAGCAAGAGTTAAGAAGCTTAAGGAATCGGGTGCTCCGCTTGCACAGATACTCGTGACTATTCTTAAGTCAATAGATTATTATTCTGTTGCAGAGATAGAACAGCTTAAGGAGATTCTTAACACACTTGGAAAACAGAGTGTGTGTGAGAGACTTAAGGCGAGAGGCGACGGTTATCTTAATGCGGATTTCTATTTTGCTGCAATCAGCTGTTATGAGTCAATTATAAAGGACTATAAGGGAAAAGACCTGCTGGCAGCAGATTATGCCAAAGTATATCATAATCTTGGCACTTCATATGCAAGAATGTTCATGTATGAAAAGGCAGTGGAGTATTATAACGAGGCTTACAGACTGGGTCAGCATGAGGAATCAAAAAAATGCAGCATAGCCGCGTCTATTATGGCTAAGAAGGACAAAGAGCCGGTCAATGTGGATGTGCAGGAAGATGAGTATGTTGTACAGAGAGAGTTAGAGACTCTTATGGATAATGCAAGATACAGTGATGAATACAGAGAACTTGAAGATATAGACAGACTCAAGGGTGACGGTAATCTTACACAGTTTAATCAGGCAATAGACGCAAAACTAACATCATGGGTTGCAAATTTAAAACGATATGTTACAATTAACAGTGGCTTTTTACGCAGATAATTGATAAAAAGCGAAAGAAGTATGGAGGCTATAAGGATGAAAGAAAGACTTGAAGCAATTAGAGAAAGAGCTTTAGCACAGATTAATGAAACTGATTCGCTTGATAAGCTGAATGATATCAGAGTCGCTTTCCTTGGAAAGAAGGGTGAACTTACAGAAGTACTTAAAGGTATGAAGGATGTTGCACCAGAAGACAGACCTAAGGTTGGTCAGATTGTTAATGAGACAAGACAGGCAATTGAAGAAGTATTAGAAAAGGCTAAGACAGAATTAGCTGCCAAGAAGAGAGAATTTCAGTTAAAGAGTGAAGTAATAGATGTTACTCTTCCATCTAAGAGGGATGAGTTAGGACATAAGCATCCTAATACACTTGCATTAGAGGAAATCCAGAAGATATTCATCGGAATGGGTTATGAAGTAGTTGACGGACCAGAAGTTGAGTATGATTACTACAATTTTGAGGCACTTAATATACCAGCTAACCACCCGGCTAAGGATGAACAGGATACATTCTACATCAATGATAAGATAGTACTCCGTACACAGACTTCCCCTGTTCAGGCAAGAGTTATGGAGAAGGGCAAGCTCCCTATCAGAATGATTTCTCCAGGACGTGTATACAGAGCAGATGAAGTTGATGCTACACATTCACCATGCTTCCATCAGGTAGAAGGTCTTGTAATTGATAAGGGAATCACATTTGCAGACCTTAAAGGAACTTTAGCAGAATTCGCTAAGGAGCTTTTCGGACCTGATACTAAAGTTAAATTCAGACCACATCATTTCCCATTCACTGAGCCTAGTGCCGAGATGGATGTAAGCTGTTTCAAATGTGGTGGTAAAGGATGCCGTTTCTGTAAGGGCGAGGGATGGATTGAAATCCTCGGCTGTGGAATGGTTCACCCACATGTATTCGAGCTTTGCGGAATTGATAAGGAAGAATATACAGGATTTGCCTTTGGTGTAGGACTTGAGAGAGTTGCTCTTCTTAAGTACGAAATCGATGACATGAGACTTCTTTATGAGAACGATATCAGATTTATAAAGCAGTTCTAAATCGATTCATATAGTGGTCTAATGACTGGAATAAGATAAAGTATATTTAAGGAGAATGACGATATGAATACATCATTAAATTGGATAAAAGCAATGGTTCCAGGTCTTGAGTGTACAGATCAGGAATTCAGAGATGCAATGACACTTTCAGGAACTAAGGTAGAGTGTTTCAATGCATTTGACAAGAACCTTGATAAAATCGTAGTTGGACAGATTCTCTCAGTTGAGAGACATCCTGATGCAGACAAGCTTGTTATATGCCAGGTTAATGTTGGCAGCGAGAATGTCCAGATTGTAACAGGTGCACCTAACATTGAAGTTGGTTCAAGCGGACAGAAGGTTCCTGTAGTATTAGACGGAGGTAAAGTTGCCGGAGGACATGACGGCGGCGCACTTCCAGAAGACGGAATTAAGATTAAGAAGGGCAAGCTAAGAGGCGTAGAGTCATGCGGTATGATGTGCTCTATCGAGGAACTTGGTTCTTCAAGAGAATTCTTCCCGGATGCACCAGAGGAAGGAATATATATATTTGGAGATGATGCTGTTGTTGGTTCAAGTGCGGTAGAGTACTTAGGACTTAATGATACAGTATTTGAATATGAGATTACTAATAACCGTGTAGACTGCTACAGCGTTATCGGTATCGCAAGAGAGGCTGCTGCTACATTCAGAAAGCCTTTCAATCCACCGGTTGTTACTAAGACAGGTAACGATGAGGATGTTAACACAATGGTTTCAGTTGATATTGAAGCTAAAGAGCTTTGCTCAAGATATGTTGCAAGAGTTGTTAAGAATATCAGACTTGCTCCATCTCCAAAGTGGATGCAGCAAAGACTTATGACAGCAGGTATCAGACCAATCAACAACATCGTTGATATAACTAACTATGTTATGGAAGAATATGGTCAGCCAATGCATGCATATGACTATGATACTATTGCAGGTCACAAGATTGTTGTAAGAACAGCAACTGATGGCGAAAAGTTCGTAACACTTGACGGACAGGAGAGAACTCTTGACGCACAGACACTTCTTATCTGTGATGGTGAGAAGCCAGTTGGTATTGCAGGTATCATGGGTGGCGAGAATTCAATGATTACTGATGATGTCCAGACAATGCTTTTCGAAGCAGCTACATTTGACGGAACTAACATAAGAAAGACGACTAAGAAGATTGGTTTAAGAACAGACGCATCTGGTAAGTTCGAGAAGGGACTTGACCCAGAGAATGCTATGGAAGCTATTAACAGAGCATGCCAGCTTATCGAGGAGCTTGATGCAGGTGATGTTGTAGGTGGTGCAGTTGATGTATATCCTGATCCTGTAACTAAGAAGAGACTTCCATTTGAGCCAGCTAAATACAACGCTTTACTTGGTACTGATGTATCAGATGAAGATATGCTTTCTTACTTTGAAAGACTTGAAGTTGAATATGATAAAGACGCTAATGAGCTTATCATTCCAACATTCAGACAGGATCTTAACAGAGATGCTGATATAGCAGAGGAAGTTGCAAGATTCTTCGGATATGACAACATTCCTACAACTCTTCCTAAGGGAGAGACAACAATGGGTAAGATTTCATTTGAACAGAGCATTGAAGATGCAGCTTCTGAGGTTGCCCAGTTTACAGGATTCTCACAGGCTATGACATACTCATTCGAGAGCCCTAAGGTATTCGATAAGTTAAAGCTTCCTGCTGATTCTGTATACAGAAAGACAGTTGTAATCTCTAACCCATTAGGAGAGGATTTCTCAGTTATGAGAACACTTCCAATCCACGGAATGCTTACATCATTATCTACTAACTATAACAGAAGAAACAAGAATGTTAAGTTATATGAATTAGCTAAGGTTTACCTTGCAGCAGATGATGTTAACGAGCTTCCGGATGAAAGAGTTGAATTCACACTTGGAGCTTTCGGCAGCGTTGACTTCTACTCAATGAAGGGTGTTATTGAAGAATTCCTTGAGAAGATTGGAATGAAGAAGAAGCCAACATATGATGCCAAGGCTGGTATTCCATTCTTACATCCAGGTCGTCAGGCTGATGTATATTACGCTGATAAGAAGATTGGTTACATCGGAGAACTTCATCCGGATGTTGCCGATACTTACTCAATCGGTGAGAGAACATATATTGTTGTTATTGATATTCCAACAGTTACAGAAATGGCAAGCTTCGATAAGAAGTTCACAGGAATTGCAAAGTTCCCAGCTGTAACAAGAGATATCAGTATGGTAATGCCTAAGGAACTTCCAGTTGGTGAAGTTGAGAAGATTATTGAAAAGCGCGGTGGCAAGATATTAGAGAGCTACAACCTCTTCGATATCTACGAAGGAAGCCAGATTAAGGAAGGCTTCAAGTCAGTTGCTTACTCAATCGCATTCAGAGCTAAGGACAGAACACTTGAGGACAAGGACATCACACCAGTAATGGAGAAGATATTCAAGGACCTTGAGGCTGACGGAATCGAGCTTAGAAAGTAATACAGACCCGGATGTTGCAGTGGTCGATAAAGGGGCGGCGTGTGGCGCCGCCCCTTTGCTTTGAAAGGAGTAGTACATGGATTTACATGATTTTTATTATGATCTGCCAGAGGAACTTATTGCGCAGGATCCTTTGTCTGACAGATCAAGTTCAAGACTTATGGTGCTTGATAAAGAAACAGGAGAAATTGAACATAAGATATTCAGAGATATCGTAGATTATCTTAAGCCAGGTGACTGTCTTGTTGTTAATGACACTAAGGTAATACCAGCAAGACTTATAGGCACTAAAGTTGATACAGGAGCGGCTATTGAAGTGCTTCTCCTTAAAAGACTTGAAGACAGACAGGATACATGGGAAGTTCTTGTTAAGCCAGGAAAGAAGGCTAAGGTTGGTGCTAAGATAAGTTTTGGCGAAGGCAAGCTTATAGGAGAGGTTATTGATATAGTTGAAGAAGGAAACAGACTTATCCAGTTCACATATGATGGAATATTTGAAGAGATTCTTGATGAACTCGGACAGATGCCACTTCCTCCATATATAACACATAAACTTGAAGATAAGAACAGATACCAGACAGTATATGCAAAGCATGAAGGCTCTGCAGCAGCGCCTACTGCCGGATTACATTTTACAACAGAACTTCTTGAAAAAATCAAGGCTATGGGAGTTAATATTGCAAGAGTAACACTTCATGTAGGTCTTGGAACATTCAGACCAGTTAAGGTAGAAAATATTCTTGATCATCATATGCATTCAGAATTCTATGTTGTTACACAGGAAGCTGCTGATATGATTAATAATACAAGAAAGAATGGCGGCAGGGTAATTGCTGTTGGAACAACAAGTACAAGAACTCTTGAGTCAGTTGCACTTGAAGATGGAACAATTCCAGCTAAGAGTGGATGGACAGAGATATTCATATATCCGGGATATAAATTTAAGGCTATAGACTGTCTTATAACTAACTTCCATCTTCCAGAATCAACACTTGTTATGCTGGTATCAGCACTTGCTGGAAGAGAGCATGTGCTTCATGCCTATGAGGTTGCTGTGCAGGAAAAATACAGATTTTTCAGCTTTGGAGATGCTATGTTCATTAAATAATTCAAAAAATATATTTGAACTTCTTAAAGGTTAATGATATCATTAGATAGATTAAGTAAACATGAACAGATAAGAGGCTGCTCGGAATAGAGGATAATCATGGTCAAAGTTGAGAGAAGACAATCAAGAAGAACTGATATTGATGTTATTATTTCTTTGAAAAAGCTTGATGAAAGTCGTATTTCTGCATGTTCCGGGGAGACAGTGGATGTTAATGTTATTAACATATCCAAGGGTGGCATAGCATTCAAATCAGACCGTAAGTTTGAGCTGAATACTTATTATTCGACAGTAATCACTCTTGATAATAAAGAACGTATAGAGGCTGTTGTTGAGATAATCAGAATGGAGAATCTTGGAGAGGCTGAGACTACCTACGGATGCAGATTTGTGGGGATTAGCGAGAAAGACCAGTTCAGAATTGAAGTGTACCAGCTTGTATATGAAAGCAATCACAATTAAATATCATGAGTAGCGCAGATGATCGCGGCTGCATTCGTGCAGGTGAGGAAAGTCCGGGCTTCATAGGGCAGGATGCCGGATAACGTCCGGTGGAGGCGACTCCAAGGCCAGTGCAACAGAAATATACCGCCATGGCGAAAGTTGTGGTAAGGGTGGAAAGGCAGAGTAAGAGACTACCGCATTGCTGGTAACAGCAGTGGCACATGTAAACCCCATCCGAAGCAAGACCAAACAAAAGCGTTACAAAGGCTGCCCGCCAAGCTTTAGGTAGGTCGCTTGAGCCTGCTGGTAACAGCAGGACTAGATAGATGATCGTCACAGCTATGCTGACATAACCCGGCTTATAGCGCTGCTCATTTTATTATTTAAAGAACAAACAGCTCCCATGGGTATATTTTTACCTATGGGAGTTATTTAATTGGTGGATATAAATTCAATTCTGAGTGTATCAATTCAGGCACAATATCAAAGGGGATTTTATATGGCAAGAATGTGATATATACTTATAACAGAAATAATCGAAATGAATTGTGCTTAGAGAAATTAATTATAGAGAATTAAGAGAAGGGCATAATTTGGAAAAGCTATATATTGGTGGGAAATTTGAAAAATATGAATGATAATACTGACACAATTGAAACGGCAGAACTTGATAAAGTTGTTGCGGATGTGTTAAATTATGATAATATGATGAATGTAGATATGTATATTGATGAGTGCTTAAAAGAAATAAATATAAATCAATTGCAAAGTAATGAATTAGATTTAGTAAAAATTCTCGAAGAACAAAATGAATCAAGCAGGAACGAAGAAAATGGGTATATATGGGTACTGTGTACATGCATAATGTTTTTAGGTGAATATAAGTTCTTCTGGAATAGATAATTGGGAGTGATATACAATGCAGGAAATGTTAAAAAAAGTAATAACCGACATTCTGACAACATTATACGAACCATTCTGGTTTGCGCTGTTGTCAGCATTGTTGCTTACAATTGCATATATGTACTGCTATGAGCCGGAAGGAGTGGGAAAAGGCTTCAAACCGATGATGTCTGCATGGTTTGGGAAATTCAAGAAAGATGCACATTTTCGGGAATTGTTCTTCTGGTTCTTGTTAACAGTGATGATATTGTTCAAGACACTTCTTAACAGAAACATGTGGATGAATCCGCTGTCAGATGTAATGGGCGGATGGACACTCACAGATGCCAAAGGAAAAGTGAGTGCAGAACCGGTTGAGAACGTAATAATGCTTATACCGTGGACATGGCTTCTGATTGTATTAAAGAACAGGAAAAATGCAGTGAAAAGACCGGTGTTGTATGCGATAGCAGCGGGATTTCTGTTCTCGCTTACAATAGAAACATTGCAGTTGATGTTAAGGCTTGGTACATTCCAGCTGTCAGATATATGCTACAACACACTTGGCGGAATGATTGGTGGAGTGATGTGCTGGATAATCAGACTGATAAGAAAACAATAAAAGGACTCTCTCGGTGTACACTTCACCGGGAGGGTTCTTTCTGCTTTAAATATACCGTGATCAGGCAAAGTGGGAACGCGAAAGAGCGGAAAGTGGCTTGTATTAAAATGTTATGAGAAAATGTATCGTAGTTACTAAAAATATAGTCGCTTCGATACATTTTATGTATGCCATATAATACACAGTATTGTCCTGTAAAACATTGACGAATATAGTCAGAAATGGTAAAATATTATGCGATAAATTTTATATAAAAAGTATTAAACGTTTATAAAATTCATGTTTTATCTGTGCCATAGTTAATAAGATTGTGACACAACTATGTAGAATTGCAGAGGGAGATAATAAAGTGCAGCATATATTTTTAGTGGGAGCAAAATCATTAGGGGCATATGGTGGATATGAAACTTTCATTAACAAATTAACGGAGTATCACCAGAATAATTCTGATATTAAATATCATGTTGCAGTTAAGGCTAATGGACAAGGTGCAGGTATGCCTGATGGAGCAGTCCGTTGCAAAGATGGATATACATATCATAATGCTGAATGTTTTGAGATATCTATACCAGAGAGATTAGGAGCAGCACAGGCAATTTATTATGATTGTGCAGCCTTGAAGAAAAGTATAGAGATAATAAAACAACAGAAAATAAAAGAACCTATAGTCTATATTATGACATGCAGAATAGGACCTTTTTTTAATCATTATGCCAGAAGAATCAAAGCTCTTGGGGGCAAAGTGTTCCTTAATCCGGATGGACATGAGTGGATGAGAGCAAAATGGTCAGCACCAGTCAGAAAGTATTGGAAATACAGTGAGAAGAAGATGGTTCTTGGTTCTGATTTAATTGTGTGCGATTCAATCAATATCGAAAAATATATAAGAAATACATATAACGTGAACAATACAACATTTATTGCATATGGAGCAGAAACAGCTCCTAGTTCATGTAGTGAAGAAAAGTATCAGGAGTGGCTTGAGAGCAAGAATCTGAAAAAAGATAATTATTATTTAATTGTTGGAAGATTTGTTCCAGAGAACAATTATGAAACAATGATTAAAGAATATATGAAGTCACATACGAATAAAGACTTTGCTATTATTACAAATAGTGATGAAAAGTTTCTTAATGAGCTTGAACAAAGATTACATTTTAGCAAAGATGCAAGAATTAAATTCGTGGGAACAGTCTATGATCAGGAGCTTTTGAAAAAAATAAGAGAGGGAGCATATGGATATTTCCATGGACATGAAGTAGGCGGTACTAATCCTTCGTTATTAGAAGCTTTGGGCAGTACTAATCTTAACCTGTTGTTAGATGTTGGGTTTAATAGAGAAGTGGCACAGGATGCTGCTATGTATTGGACAAAGGATGATGGAAATCTTGCACAGCTTATTGATAACTGCGAGAATATTGATAGAAAGCAGATTGGAAATAAGGCAAAAGAAAGAATTAAGACGGCTTATAGCTGGGAATTTATAAGTGAAAAGTACGCCGATATATGGAAATAGGTTTGAAGTGTATATGGGAATATTAAAAATTAGAAAGGCCTAACGATATGAATGAAAAAATAGCAATTATTATTGTAAACTATAACGGCTATCTTGATACTATAGATTGTTTAAATACTATTATTCAAAGCACATATACTAACTTTTCTATTTATATTACGGATAATGCAAGCAATGATAATTCTGTTACTGAAATTAAAAAGTATATAAATGAATCACGCTGCGATATTAGATTGATACAAAGCGAAGAAAACGTTGGGTTTTCAGGTGGAAATAATCTTGCATTAGAAGAAGCTATAAAAGATTCTCAAAATTCGTACTTTCTTTTTCTAAACAATGATACAATTATTACACCACAATGTATATCATACTTAATATCATCCTTGAGTGAGGCGGATTGCAGTATAGGGAAAATATTATATGAATCAGAAAAAGATAAAATTTGGTATGCAGGTGGCAATATTAATTCTAAAATATTGAAACCTAATCATCGAGGTTTTAATGAATCAAGCGATAGTTATAATAAACAATCTTTTGTTACATTTGGAACCGGATGTTGTATGTGTGTGACAAGAGAATGTATTAATACTGTGGGCTTTTGGGAAGAATCATATTTCCTGTATGAGGAGGATGTTGATTTATCGTTGAGAATCAGACAAGCTGGTATGCGAATATTATATAATCCCCAAGCTGTTCTGTATCATAAAGTTGGATCTAGTACTGGAAAAATTAGTGGATTATCTGAGTTTTATCAAATAAGAAATAGACTTTGGATAATAAAAAGATATTTGAAACCAATACAGAGACCATATGCCTATTTGTATAATATTTTAACATTTATTAATCGAATAAGGAAAAAAGAGTACACATGGATTCCACTTTTAAAAGGTATTAAAGCATATATGAAAGGTGAGGTTGGAAAGCATGAAGGTTTTGTTGATTGATCAAATTGCTAAAGTGAATTATAAATATACATATCCTTTAGCTAACGGTTTATCGAAAGCAAAAGTTGATGTTGAACTTGTTATAGATCAAAAAAAAGAAAATGAAAATTCTCTGCAAAAAAAATATCACTATTTTATTACAAGTGATAAACAAACAGGAAAAATAAGAAAAGTATATAATTATATATCTTCATATTTTAAAATAGGGAAAATTTTAAAAAAGGGACATTATGATGTGTTACATACGGAATGGTATATATTGTCTCCTATTGATTATTTGTTTATAAAAATTTTTAAAGCAAAATATGGCGTAAAATATATAGCAACTGTGCATGATATATTACCATTTAATGAAAAGTTTTATGATATGAATTATCATGGAAAATTATATGACTTAGCAGATTCAATTATTCTTCAAGCACCAATTAATATGCAGAGATTTGCAGAGCTTTTTCCAAATGACAAAAACAAAACGTTATTAATTCCTCATGGACATATGTTAGATTATGTTGAATATTTTGATAATTTTAAAGCTCGAAATATACTAAATATTCCTGAAGATAAAACAGTATTTCTTTTTTTTGGACAAATAAAAAAGGTTAAAGGTGTAGATATTCTATTAAAAGCAATTTTGGAACTTAAGAAAGAAAGAGATGATTTCTTTGTGATTATAGCAGGAAATGTTTGGAAAGCTGATTTTAGAGAATGCCAAGAAATTATAGACGATAATAATTTAACAAATATACTTTACACGGATATAAGATATATACCTGATGAAGAAATAAAATATTTTTATTCAGCGGCAGATGTATGTGTACTCCCGTATACAGATGTATATCAGAGTGGAGTTATACAATTAGCATATGGTTACAAAAAAGCAGTTATTTCATCAAACCTTCCAGCATTTACGCAATTTGTTCATGATGAGGAAACTGGTTATACTTTCCAAAATAAGAATGTTAATGATTTAAAAGAAAAAATGCTTCTTTGTTTAAATAATAAAGATAAGTTATCTCAATTTGGGGAAAATGGATATGACCTTGTAAAAAATAAACTCAATTGGGATAATCTGGCAAAAGAGATTATAGAAAAAGCTTATAAGAATACTAATAATTGCTAGTAAATTTTGTTGAAAAGGTTTTGTCGTAAATAATATTTTACAAGTATGAAAAGCAAAGTATATAAGATGTAAATGGATTAATATGGACACGAGTAGGAGGTATAAAATTTGGTATCTTTTGTTATTAGGACAAAGAATGAAGGAAATAAGATTGAAAAAGTTTTAAAAAGTATAAGATTTCAAAAAACTAGAGAAAAGATAGAAATTATTATTGTTGATTCAGGCTCAATAGATTCAACATTAAATATTGCTCAGAAATATGATTGCAAAGTTATAAAAATATCTCCAGATACGTTTACTTGGGGATATGCTTTAAATATAGGAGTTAGAAATGCAAATGGAGATATAATTGGAATTATATCAGGACATTGTATATTGATAGATGATTATTGCGTTGAACGAATTTGTTCAGCATTTAAAAAGGATTATAATTTGGCGGCAATATATGGACGACAAGAGGGAAATAATAGTGATGATCCTTTTGAAAAGTACAATAATTCAAAGTATTATCCAAATGTTGATGGACTTCATTATTTATCTCAGGAGAAAAATTATGGTACAACGATTTCAAATGCTTGTTGTTTTTTGCGTAAATTAGTTTGGAATGATGTTAAATATGATGAGAAGATACAGTCATGTGAAGATGCAAAATGGGCTGATGAAGTTATAAGTAAAGGATATGAATTGGCATATTGTGGAGATATAGGGGTGTATCATAGCCATAAATTGAATTATGAATATTTGTATAAGAAGTCTTTTTGGCGTGAATATGAAATGAAAATCATAAGAAAAGATAATAACAAACGAGTATTTTATTTTGTTAAATTTATGATAAAACATTTGATATATGATATGATTTATTGGAAAAAGAATCTATGTCGGAATGTAAAGAATAAACAAATTTGGGCATATTGTTTTATAACCAATATTGCATGTTATAAGGCAAGTGTAATAAAAAATATTAATTTGAAATATCAAGATATAAGTATACCCAAACATGTGAGAAAAGTAGGAGAAAAGTTATGAAATTAATTATGCAAATTATATGCACAATTTTTGTGGCAAAATGTTTTTATTGGCTTTTTGGTTTAGGTTTAGCATGGCTTTTCTCTATTGAATATAAAAAAAGATGGGATATGAAAGAACATAAGTCATATGTGCCACCTATAAAGAAAAAAGAGAAAATGGCTTATTCTTATAATAAAACTTTTTTTCTATGTATACGTAATTTCATAGATGGTTATATTAGAACTCTTCTTAGGAATATTGGAAATATTCATAGTCATTTTGTTAGAAATGTGTTTTATAAATATGTTTTCAAAATGAATATATCTAAAAAAGTTGTTATATACGGAGGGGCTGAAATAAGATCTCCAGAAAAAATTGAAATAGGCAGAGGGTCAATAATTGGAGATGAGGCTAAGCTAGATGCTCGTAACGGAATATATATTGGGGATAATGTCAATTTATCAAGTGGCGTATGGATTTGGACAGAACAGCATGATGTTAATGATTGTTTTTTTGATTTATCATCAAAAATAAATAAAAGCGTTATTATTGATGACAGAGCTTGGCTTGGAAGTAGAACAACAATTCTTCCCGGAACGCATATAGGAGAAGGGGCTGTTGTTTGTGCAGGGGCAGTAGTTACAAAAGATTGTGAGCCTTATGGAATTTATGCTGGAATACCGGCAAAAAAAATTGGGGATAGAAATAGGAAACTTGAATATGAATTTGATGGGAGACATTATATGTTTTATTAATGTGGAGGATAATGATTATATGAAAATAAATAAAAAAACTATTTTGTTTCTTTTATACTTTATTTTATTCGAGTTTAATGCAATAGTACATAGATTTATTAAAATTAGTATTTATGGAACAGATTTTAAAATATTATGTGTTTTTTTATGGATTTTAGTTGCAATCTTTTTTTGCAAATTTAGAGTTTATAAAAAAATAGATGAGATTGGAAAATATATTTTGGCATTTTTGTTATTAGTTTGTATTGAAATTGTATTAAGTAAATATATGTATGGACAATCTTGGATAAGTTCTTTCAAAATGGGTTATTTTTATTTAGCATTTATTTCTTATTTTTTATTTGACCAAATTATACGTAATTATAATGATTATTTACTTTTTAGAAGAGCTTTTATGGGTTTTGTGATTTTTTGGAGTTTTATTGGAATAATAATTCCATCATATAATATTTTATTCTATGAAACTTTGATTGCATTACCTTTATTTTTAGAACAATTTTTAAATGAAAAAACATATAAAAATTTATCTCTTTTAGTAATAATTATTGTTTGTGCAATATTTAAGGGAGACAACTTATCTAAAAATTTGATAATAGGGAGTTGTATGATTATTGAAATATTAATTCATATTAATTCTAAAGGATATGGAAGTGAACAAAGCATACTTGATAAGAAAAGATTTAAGAAAATGATTTTGGTTATTGTTTTATGTGCAGTGGCTTTAGTATCCTTTATAAAAGGAGTTGTAAATGGATTGATTTCAAATGATGTTGGATTACAAGTCAGAGTTGAAGCATATTCATATTACTTGAATCAATTTTCGCATAAGCCATTATTAGGAATGGGCTTGATTGACCCGACCGCAAGCGCAAAGAATAAAGTATTGGTAAGTGGAGTGCGAGCAAATGGATTGAGTCAATATTATTTGGATGATATAGGTTTTATTGGATTTGTTAATCAGTTTGGAATAGCTGGTATTTGTTTGTTTTTATATCTAATTAAAATAATGAATCGATTGACAAGATATAATTCAAATAATTTAATTGTTGAAAATTTACTACTATTTGTTGTTTATATTATTATGAACATAGCTCTTTTGCCAACAAATAAAACTGTTTTGCCGATGTTTGTTATAATGTTGGTTTTGATGAAAAAGAACAAACAATTTTGTAAAGAGATGAGGAATATAAAATGATACCAAAAGTTATTCATTATTGTTGGTTTGGACGAAACCCACTTCCAGAATCAGCAGTATTATGTATAAATAGTTGGAAAAAATATTTTCCAGATTATGAAATAAAACAGTGGAATGAAGATAATTATAATATAGAAAAAATACCATATATAAAAGAAGCATATGAGCATAAAAAATATGCATTTGTTTCTGATTACGCAAGATTTGATATTTTATATCATGAGGGTGGAATATATTTTGATACAGATGTTGAAGTGATAAAGAAAATGGATGATATTATTTCATTGGGAAATTTCATGGGATGTGAAGCTACATTATCAGGAGTAAATAACCAGATTAATCCTGGACTTGGTTTGGCAGCAAAAGCAGGACTTGGTATATATAAAGAAATGTTGGATTTTTATGAAAAAAAACATTTTGTTAAGGAAGATGGTACATTAGATTTAGAAACTATTGTTACATATACATCTAATGTTCTTGAAATGCATGGATATGATAATAAAAAAAAGAACATTCAAACTATAGAAGGTATTACTATTTATCCTGAAGAATATTTTTGTCCTATGAATTATCATACAGGGGAATTAAAAATAACTCATAATACAAGATCTATACATCATTATTCTATGACGTGGATGAATTCTCAAATGCGTAAAGAGAAGGAGTTGGAACAAAGATTAAATAGAAAATGTGGTAGACATATAGCTGGAAAAATCGTTTGGCTTTATGGATTGCCCAATAGAATAATTACAAAGATAAAGAAAAAAGGAATTGCAGGAACAATAAAATTCTACATAAAAAAGATTGGGGGATATAAAAATTGAAGTTATATATTTTTATTGCTAGCGGTGGATATGGTGGAATAAATGGAGCAATAATATATGTTATGAATAAAAAAATATATCTTGAAGAAAAAGGATGGAATGTTTTTATTTTGGCTAAAGATAATGATAATGTTGTGATTCCGTATTACATTGAAAATCCTATTTTATCATTTCAAGAACTCCAATTTTCATATTCACAGTTTAATAAAAGAAAAAGTTCATTAGTTATTGAATCTATGATAGATGAAATGGATATTAGAAATAAAGATATAGATGAGTGTATTATAGAGTCGTATACGGATATTAGTGCAACATGGGGAGAGGAATTAGCTCATAAACTTTCAGGCAAACATATTTTTAATTGTGTAAGAGAAAATCCACATTGCTATAATGAGGAATATTTTAAATTTTTAAAATTCAAATATGATAGACATGAATTATTTGGAATGAGTAAGAATACCGTATCTAAATTTTTAGATGCATATATGGAAATTGAACCAAATGAGTCACTCCAAATAAAGACCCCGTGTGATAATTCTGTTCAAGATATTGAAACAGATTTAATTAGAAAAATTAACTTAACTGTTGATTATAGAATTTGTACTGTTGCAAGATTAGATAAAGGATATATTATACCAATGATTAATGGAATAGAAGAATTTTGCTTAAAAAATAAAAAAACTGTACAAATTGTTTTTATTGCAGGAGCGTATCACAAGGAAGCAATTGTTAATATTCAAAATAGATTGAAAAATAATAAATACATTACATATGTGATTACAGGTTTTTTGTTTCCGGTTCCAGCAAAATTATTACATATGATGGATCTTGCTATATGTACAGCAGGAGCAGTATTAACTACATATGGAAGTGGAGTACCAACTATTTCAATGGATGTTTCTTCTTATGATGCTATTGGAATATATGGTTATAATACATATAATACACATTATCACTCAGATGAAGAAAGTATACCTCTTTCATATCTCATAGAAAAAGTTTTGATTAATAAAATATTAAAGACAGAAAATAAATTACCTGATTATTCTTATGTTAATGAGATATTAGAAGAGGGATTACAAAAAGTTAATGAATATTATTCAACTAAAGAATATTATGATGTTTACAATGTAATTAATTTATATGGTAAATACAAGTTGAATATAACAATCTCTCGTCTATTTAGTCCTCAATTTTATAAAAAACTGGTGGAAATTAAAGCAAGGTGGAAAAATAAATGAACAGTGTTATAAAAAATTTTATTTGGAGATTTATGGAGCGTATGCTTGCTAATATTGTTGCTTTTGTAGTTTCAATAATTCTAGCTAGAATTCTATCTCCAGAAGAATATGGTACTATTGCAATAGTATCTGTAATAATTGTGTTTTTTCAGGTTTTCGTAGACTGTGGATTGGGTAATTCTCTTATACAAAAAAAAGATGCAGACGATTTAGATTTTTCAACTATTTTTTATTTTAATATTGTGGCTTGTGTTTTTTTATACTTTATACTTTTTTTTAGTGCACCTTTTTTTAGTGCCTTTTATAAGGATACATCTTTAACAAATATTTTAAGAATACTGGGATTGATTATAGTTATCTCTGGAATTAAAAACATTCAGCAAGCTTATGTTTCAAAAAAAATGATGTTTAGGAAATTTTTCTTTTCAACGCTGTCAGGAACAATAGTTGCTGCAATTGTAGGAATAGGAATGGCTTTAAATGGCTTTGGCGTGTGGGCCTTGGTAGCTCAGCAATTAATTAATCCGATAATAGATACAATTGTACTTTGGTTTACAGTTGATTGGAGACCGAAAAAGCTTTTTTCTTTTACAAGGTTAAAACATCTTTTTAATTATGGAAGTAAATTGCTGGGAACATCGCTACTATCAACTCTTTATAATAATATTAGTCAGTTAGCAATAGGAAAGGTTTATTCTTCTACTGATTTAGCTTTTTATAATAAAGGCAAAAGTTGGCCGAATTTATTTGTTCAAAACATTAATACCTCTATGGATAGCGTATTATTTCCAAGTTTTTCAAACATTCAAGATCAAAAATATTTATTAAAAGAAAAGTGTAAGAGGGCAAATATTGTTTCAGCACTTATTATTTTTCCGGGTTTGATTGGATTAGCTTTAATTGCTAAGCCTTTAGTTAGGGTTGTTTTGACTGAAAAGTGGATGCAGAGTGTTATTTTTATGCAACTATTTTGTTTTTCTTTTATGACTTACCCAATTCAAACAGCAAATATTAATGTAATAAAAGCTGTTGGTGAGAGTGGAACTTATTTAAAATGCGAGCTTATAAAAAGAACGGTGCAAATAGTTTTTTTAATTGTTGCACTTTTTATTAGTCCTCTTGCAGTATGTGTTTCATTTTTAGTTACTAATATAATTGCCTGTTTTATTTTTGCATATCCTAACGGACGTATTATAAAATATAGTTTTATAAACCAACTTAAAGATTTAATTAATATAATTTTAGCTGTAATGATTATGACACTTATTGTTTATATTTTAGGGAAAATACCTGTTTATGATATTATCAGAATCCTAATAATGATAATTTTAGGATGTGTGTCATATATAATATCGTTGGAATTATTAAAAGTAGATGCGTATATTGATATAAAGAATAGATTGATGAATTGGTGTAAAGATAAATTTAATAAAAAATAATAACTTTTAAATTTTTTATATCAATAATATGGAAATTTACCAATAATTTTTGTGATTACATATGTGACAATTTTATTTGTCTTAGTTTTGTAGATACTATTTTTCATATTTGACCTGTTTAAATATAGTTTTCAACATATGCATTTGATGAAACTTAGCATCAATGTTTGGAAATACAAATAATTATGTAAATATTTATGCGGTTATATTGATATTTAATATCATCTAATGCAAAGATGTCTACAATTGATTATAATTATTAAAGATATGATGTAAATTAAGTACTTTAAATGGGAAATATTCTGTCAATAATCTATCTAATTAATAATCTAAACAAAGGTATTTACAATATACTATAGATGAATAGTTAAGGCTACAGGATAAAAATTAAAAGTTTATAATACTCATATTAAATTGAAACACGATATTAAAAGAAAGGAAAAGAGTGATAATTAACTTAATAATTATCAGGTAGTTTAGTATGGTTATAAAGAAATTAATAAAAAAATGTTTGTCAAATATGCCATTACGTAACGTAATAATATTTAGCAGTTTAAATGATTATGATTGTAACAGTGGAGCACTTTTTGAATATTTAATGGAAAGGGGTTATGATAACAAATATACATTTGTTTGGATTACTCATAGAGCAGGGAGTTCTTCTAAATATTTAAAAAATAAAAATGTTAAGCATTTTTCTGAAGAATCTCGAGATTTGCGTAAGAGATATTATTTTTATGTGGCAAAATTGTTTTTTTGTGATGATCACCCATTAACTAAAAAGCGTAATGAACAAAAGGTTATTTATTTATCTCATGGAACCCCCCCATTAAAAAAAGTGGATACAAAGATGTTTGTTGGAAGTTTTTCTGATTTTGCTTTGTGTACATCTCAATCTACTAAAGAATGGGAGTGTATACAGTACAATTTATCGATAGATAAAATTTTTATTTGTGGACAGCCTAGAAATGATTTTCTATTTAAAAAGACAAATTATCTTGAAAAACTGAAAAATCAGATTTCTAATTATAAAAAAACAATATTATGGATGCCAACATTTAGAAAACGAAAAAATGGGGAATTGGATTCAAATAAACAGTATTATATGGGGATACCTTTAATAGAAGATGAAATTCAATTAAGAATGTTAAATGATTTTTGTGAAAATTTAGGAATATTATTAATAGTTAAATTACACCCGAATGGATTGGTTTATGGTAATACAGAAAGGAAATATTCAAATATTTATATATCAGTTGATAATAAGATAAATGATTTTGTTATTGATGTTAATAAATATATGGCAGAAACAGATGCATTACTAACAGATTATTCAACCGTTATTTGGGATTATTTACTTTTAAATAAACAAATTGGATTCGTTATTCCGGATATGTTAGATTATAAAATTGGATTTGCTGTGGAAAATCCAATACAATATATGCCAGGAGAAAAGATTACTAATATGATTGAATTAAAGAGATTTATTAACAATGTTCTTTTAGAAAATGATGAGTACATAAATGATAGAGAATATTGTACAAACTATTTTCATGACTATAGAGACGGAAATAATTGTAAGAGAATTGTTGAAAGGTTTGATATTTAGGAGTTTGTATGAAAAAATATAAAATTGGTTATACAACGGGTGTTTATGATATGTTCCATATAGGTCATCTAAATGTAATTAAGAGGGCAAAAGATCAATGTGAATATCTGATTGTTGGAGTTACTACAGATGAGCTTTGCTATAAAAGGAAAAAAAAATATCCAATTATATGTGAAGAAGATCGTATGGCTATCATTAGAGAGTTAAGGTGTGTAGATGAAGTTGTTGTACAAGAAGATATGAATAAATTAGCTGCAGTAAAAAAATATAATGCAGATGCAGTGTTTGTTGGGTCTGATTGGAAAGGAACTGATACGTGGATTAAGTATGAAAAACAGTTCGCAGAAGTTGGTTGTACAGTTGTTTATTTAGATCATACGGATGGAATTTCGTCTACGATTCTTAGAGAAAAATTGAATAAAGGAGAACAAGCTTTATAAAAATTTTTACAAACAGGCACGGCTGGTAATTTTTATATTTACATTAAATAAGGAAGACTATATCAAGAGAATGATTTGTTTAATTTATATGATGTATTAAATTTACTTGTCATATTACATGCTATAATAGTCTAAATCATAAAGAATATAACTATAAAAGTGGTTCGGATTTTATGGCAGAGGTGAGAAGTGTTGTTGTAAATGCAAAGTAGATTTAGAGGTAAGAGTAAATTATCATATTATGAGGATTTCCTCAATAATCCAATGAGAGCTGAGAGATAATTATTATGAAGTGCGTTATATTGGCGGGAGGATTAGGCAATACATTATGGCCACTCTCAAGAAAGAACTATCCCAAGCAGTTCCTTAATATATGTGAGGGCAGATCTCTTTTACAGGATACTATTGTAAGAAATATGCCATTTGCAGATGAATTTATCATTGTTACTAATGAAAGCTATGCAGATATTATGGAGACACAGCTTAAGGTATTTCAGGATGTAAGATACAGGATAATATACGAGAGTAAGAACTGCGGTACATTTGCCGCAGTTTCTTTAGCAAGCATTTTTCTTAACCCATCAGATCTTATGATGGTTACTGTTTCTGATCTGGTAATAGAATCAGGCAGTTACAAAGATTCTATCATAAGAGCGAAAGAAGCAGCCCAAACAGGAACGATAGCTAATATTGTTTCATCTGTTAATGGTGAGCATGCTGGAATATATGTATGCATGGTTGGTGCATTTAACAAAGCATTACGTGGGATATATCCGGATATTGCCCAGACTAAGAAGGCAATTAGGAGAAAACTTAAGACTGTAAGTCATATTATTAATGTTCCGGATTCTATTATGAACCGTTTCCCTAAAATGCGTATGCAGGCGGATTTATTTACCAAGATAGATAATATAACAGAGCTGACTGCAGATTTTAAATATAGGGATATTGATTGTATAGCAGACATTAACGATGAGGATAATCAAAGCGATTATGGACATAGAAATATTATCGATAATGACTGTGAAGATGTGGTAATGATTAATACTGCTGATAAGCATCTTATTGTTGCTAATCATATCAACAATATATCTATTGTTAATACGGAGGATGCAACATATATATCAGACAGAGAACACATTTCTTTAATCAAGGATATTGTTAAATCTCATGTAGAAGAGTATAAGCCTTATTTTGACAGTTCCAAGGTTTCATTTCGTGAATGGGGAATGCATCAGATATTGTGTATGACCAAGAATTATAAGGTTAAGAAAGTAACTTTGTACCCTGGTATGAGTATGAAAATGCATTGCCATGAACACCGCTCTGAAAGCTGGATGGTTGTTGATGGTATTGCAAATATTCAGATAGGAGATGATGTTGCAGAATATGGCAGGGGAGAAACTGTAAGCATACCTGTTGGCATGCCACATAAGGTTTCCAATCATGGAACTGAGAATGTGGTTATTATTGAGACTGGTATAGGCGAGATTATGTCTGAATCTGATTTCTTACGAATAGAACCTGTTCAGGAGTCTCATAAAATTCCTGATATTATCAGACTTGAACCAGCATTCAAGGATTATCTGTGGGGTGGAACCAAGCTAAGAACTGTATTTGGCAAGAAATGTGATTATGATATTATTGCGGAAAGCTGGGAGTTGTCTGCTCATCCAGATGGACAGTCAATTATTGCAGATGGTCCATATAAGGGAATGTATTTCGGTGAATTTATTGAAAAATTTGGAGCAGATACAGTTGGCTGGAAGAGTGGCTCACTTGACCGTTTTCCAATTCTTATAAAGTTCATAGATGCTATGAAGCCTTTATCTATCCAGATTCATCCGGATGATGAGTATGCATTAGGAAATGAGAATGAATTTGGCAAGAATGAAATGTGGTATGTTGTTGACTGTGAACCCGGCGCTTATCTGTATTGCGGTCTTTCTAAGGATGCCAGCAAAGAAGAGATAAGAGAACGTATTGAGAATAACACAATAACGGATATTCTTAATAAGGTAGAAGTCAGCAAAGGTGACTGCGTTATGGTCAAAGCTGGCACAATTCATGCTATTGGAGCCGGAATCCTTATATGTGAAATACAGCAGAATTCTAATTGTACTTATCGTATGTACGACTATGACCGCAGGGACAAGTTCGGAAATAAGCGCGAACTGCATGTCGATAAAGCACTGGATGTTGTTGATACTAAAAAGTATGTATCATATGAAAGCTGCGAAGACACAGATGATAAGGCGTTGGAAGAGGCAGCTATAACTCTTGAAGAGGATTCAACATCTGGACAGCTATTAGTCAGCTGCAAGTATTTTGAATGTTACAAATATGACATATCTGACCATGTAACAATTAATGTCGACACAGCATCTTTCCGTTCCGTAATCTTTACAGAAGGAGAGGGAACTATCAGGGTTGACGACAACATTAAAAACTACAAAGCCTGCGACAGCTTCTTCATAACTGCAGGCAATAAGACTGTGGATATAGAGGGCGATGGCGTGGCGATTGTTACTAATGTGTGAGAAAAGAGTAGCATATTATATATCTCCGTTGGCAAGGCGTTTGCTTTACTGGCGGAGATTTTTTGTTGTTCTGAAATGGGGCTGTGAATTGTAATACTGATTGATAATAAGATTATAATATGTTATTATCTAGTTAAGTCGGAATGTGGAAATAATTGTGAAAACCCTTGAAATATAAGGGGAAAATAGAAAAGTGGAGTGTCAGAGTTGACACTACCTATCATTACAAAGGAGGTATTTTATATGCAATGCTCTTATGGTTCTATATGGCGTAAATGGGATTTTCACGTTCATACCCCATATTCCATTTTAAATAATAATTATGGATTTAATCCGTTTGAATTAGCTGAAAATGACTTAGAAACGGAATTTGATGAATATGTAAAAAACCTTTTCACATTAGCTGTTGAAAATAATGTTGCTGCAATCGGAATTACAGATTATTTTATGTTAGAAGGATACAAACGCATAAAAGAAAAGTATCTTTCTTCTCCTTCTAAAATGCTCCAATGTTTTCCGGATGATGAGCTACGCCGAAAAATAAAAAAAATTTTTATTTTTCCTAATATTGAGTTACGTTTAGAAAATTTTGTTGGTCGAAATGCAAATTCGGTGAATTATCATGTTATTTTTTCTAATGATATAACAATACAAGATATCGAAGAAAATTTTTTACATCAATTGACTTTTAACTATGAAAGTGGAAATACGCGATCATTAACCCTTTCAAATATAAAAGAATTAGGAAGTCAAATAAAGACCAATAATAATGATTCTGGCTCTGACTTATTAGTAGGTCTAAATCATGTAACTGTAAATTATGCTGATATACAAAAAGTACTTGAGAATAATCCTACATTTAGAAATAAATATCTTATTACTGTGCCTGTTGATGAAGATTTGTCCCAGATTAGTTGGAATGGGCGTGATTATTCTACTAGAAGAAATATATATAAACAATGTCATTGTTTGCTTACATCTAATGAAAAAACAATAAAATTGGCATTGGCATCCGGCAGAGAAGATGCCCAGATTAAAGAATTTGGCTCAATCAAACCTTGTATATGGGGCTCAGATGCACATGAGTATCAGAAAATGTTTAAGCCTGCTGAAGACCGACATTGTTGGGTGAAATCTGAACTGACTTTTGAAGGACTACTGCAAGTTGTTTATGAACCATCCGAACGAGTTTGTATTCAAAATGAACAACCTGATATTGGAGATATTCACCAAATAATTGATTCGGTAAGATTTGAAAATGAATCTTTTCAAGAAGCTCCTATATATTTTAATAGTTCATTAACATGCATAATTGGTGGAAAATCTACTGGAAAATCAATGTTGCTACGTCAAATGGCAAGAGCCATTGATAAGGATTATGCTCTACAACAAGAAGGGCGTTTACCGCATAACACATTTCCAAGTGTTAAGACCACTGTCACATGGAAAGATGGTACAAGTAATGGAAGAAAAATAGTCTATATCCCTCAAACTTTTTTGAACAGTACTATTGATAATCCAGAAGAGATGACAGCTATTAATAAAATTATTTTTGATGTATTGTTACAAGAATCAGATATTAAAAAAGCTTATGAAAATTTAAAAGCAAATACTGACAAAATTCAAAAGAAAGTCCAATTATTAATTGATGAATTAATTACTGATAAAACGAAATTGACGGATTTGAATGAATTGATAAAGAAAGACGGTTCTTCATCGACCTATAATTCAACTATTCAGCAATTAGAATCGGAGAGAAAGGTACTGGCCCAAAAAGTAAATGTTACTCCGGAAGAAATTAACCGTTTTAACGAAGTGGAAAAAAATATCGAATCTATTGTTTCAAAAAATGAAAAACTACATTATGAATTAGAAAATCAAAAAAAGATTTTTAAGGTATCTGTTGTAGTTCCTGGATATTTTTCTTGTCTAGATGGATTATCGATAGAACATGATTTTTCTAAGGATTTTCCAGTTACTGAAAATACTTTAAATTCTGAATTGACAGCCTTAAATCAAGAAATTTTGCCCAAATGGGAAACTATTGTCAATTTAAATTGTAAGAATTTGCAATCATCCATTAGTCAAAATAATCATGATTTAAACTTATTAAAAGAAGAATATGAATCTTTAAAGGAAAAAGTTGCTCAAAGTGAACAGCTCGGGAAATTAACAACTCGCATTAATGCTGAACGCAAATTATTACAATCTGCAATTGAACGTGAAACACAAAAAGAAGATCTTCTCAAAAGTATTAATCAAATAAAAGAAAAAATTATTGCATCTCAATCAGATTATTTGGATATATATACCACTTTTGGTAAAATCATAAGAACCACAGGAACTTCAAGAAATACTTCTTTGATATTTGATGCCGAGATTGTTTGGAAACAAACAGAATTTATGGAATGTTTAGCCCGAATTTTTAACAACAAGAACTTTACACCTTTTAGAACTAAACATAACTATGACCTTACAGATCTAAAACCAGAGGTCTATGGAAAGCAGTTCCTTTCAACTCTTTGGAATGCGTGGGAAAATCCAGAAAAATATGGTGGATTATCATTTAAAGCCGGAAACACACTAACCGATGTTTTATCTTATATTTTCAAAAATTGGTATAACATTCATTACATAGTAAAAAGCGGAAATGATTCTATTGAAAGTATGTCTCCTGGTAAAAAGGCATTGGTTCTTCTTGAAATGCTAATCAGTCTTGAGGATAGCAAATGTCCAATATTAATTGATCAGCCAGAGGATGACTTAGATAATCGATCTATTTATAATGATCTCGTTCAATACATTAGACGAAAAAAGAAAGAACGTCAAATAATTATTGTTACGCATAATGCCAATGTTGTTTTAGGCGCTGACGCAGAAGAAATTATTATCGCAAATCAAGATGGGATTGGAACTGAAAATGCAAAAAAAAGATTTGAATATCGCAGTGGTGCGATAGAAAATGATGAGATATTAACCGATGATACTGGAGCTCCATTAAAAGGTATTCTAAATCAAAAAGGTATTCAAACTCAGATTTGCGATATTTTAGAGGGTGGACGTCCTGCTTTCAAGCTTCGCCAAAACAAATATGCAGGTATTCAACATGAGTAATTAACAAACTATACAAAATAATCTACTTTAAACATAAAATATAAATCATATCATATACTATGATAAAGGTGATTTCTGACTGACTTTCTTAGTTATATCAGTTATATTATCTTTAGTTATCAGATTGCAGAAACTTGAGAAGCTTGCGATCGGGGGAGGGTGCCGAGGCCCCTCTCCTTTTTCTTTATCTGGAAACAGTCATGACAAAGATGCTGGACTACAAAAATGAGCCCGAAAGCATTCTTGAAGACCATATGCCATGGTCAGAGATGATGCAGGAAACATGTAACCTTAATAAACATTCAGAAATCTGATTCTTTATGGATTAGATGAAGTGAAAATTTATTAAGGTGGGTTATGTAGCACTTACGGCTAATGTTCCACGGTTCAGTTTAACCTCCAACTGTTCCCAGTCTTTTTCTTGACGATAGAATGGCAGGCAGTTAATACATTTCTGATACATGACATAGGATACTGCTGAAGCTGATGCCATGCTGTGCTGGATCAATGCAGCTGGAGCCGGAGTCTGCACAATAGTTGACTCTCCATCTTCCCTGCACTGTGGTCATGCATAATTATGCTGTACATATATAATTTGTTCTACTTTTGCCGGAGTTATCTTTATCTCTTCCCTGACAGTCTTTGTTCCTGCATATAAGGTGCCAGGCACCATTAAAATTTTATAAACAAAATATATAAAGTAAAATATAACACCACGGGTGATTAATTATAATAAATAATTACCAGTGGTATTTTTAATGGATTCATAACAAGACAATATGAATTGATAATATGAATGTATTAAGTTGATAAATGTTTTATCATCTGTTACAATTTATATTAGTCGGAATGTGAAAATAATTGTTTGGATTAATTCAAGAATACATAGGGTAAGGAGCAATATGCTATGGATAAAGTTGGATTGATTCAGCTTAAAAATGCTCAATGTGGGCTGGAATATTTGATTAGTAGAGAGGTTGATAAGGCCTCTCTTAAAGTATTGTTTAGTTTTAAATAGTAAAAAGATATTATAAAAATACACATTTGTATGATGTTCAACGAGATTTAATATGTGACAACAGCGGTTTATGAAGCATTTTTACGGTATTATATATTGTTGACAGTGAAAATATACAACACAAATGTAGCAAAGTTAAGAGTTGATGGATGAGGAGGAATAGAATAATGAATATGGATCTTATATTTGAAGTGATTCAGGCAGTAGGAACTATAGTTGCGATTGGATTTTCAACAATTCAGATAAGAAAGGATAGAATTCTTCGTGAAAAAGAACAAGCGTTGCGTATAGTCTGCTGGATGTCTGATATAGAAGTAAATAAAAAAGAACCAGGTTGTATAGTAGAAATAATGAATGAATCTCATGAACCTATATATAATGTCGCAATTTCAATAGATTGTGTACATTATGATGAAAAAAATGTAGATAGAGTAAATGATGAATGTTCATATTTTCGTATTATACCACCAGGACATTATTTAACGCGAGTTAAGTATGGAGGAGGTGGTATGCACGCACAGTTCGGGGCATCAATTAGTTTTACGGATTCAAAAGGAAAATATTGGTATAGAGATTCATGGGGAAGGTTGTTTAAAAAGAAAGAAAATGCGATATTAACAAGAAATATACCATTACCAGTAGGATCAGGCAAGTTAGAGAAATGTGACTAAGAGCAAAGTGTATATTGAAAATTAAGGAGAATTATGAAGAAAAGATATCAGATTTTTGTTAGTTCAACTTATAAGGATTTAATAGAAGAAAGGTTAATTGTAAAGAAAGCAATTTTGGAGATGAAACATTTTCCTGCAGGAATGGAAGAATTTCCAGCATTGGACAAACCACAAATGGAATATATAAAAGAAATGATAGATGAAAGCTCATATTATATATTAATTTTGGGTGGGTATTTAGGAAGCATAGATAAAGAAACAAATAAAAGTTACACATATATGGAATATGAATATGCATTGAAAAAGAATATTCCAATACTTGCAATTATTAGAAAAGATGAGAGTGGAATTAAATGCAAGGAAGAGGGAGAAAGAAAAAAGAAATATTTATCTTTTGTTTCAAAAGTTGAAAACGGTAGGCTTTGTAAATACTATGAAGATAAAGAGGAGCTAGCAGGAATTATTCATTTTGGTATGAATAAACAAATAGAAGAATACCCACAATTGGGGTGGATAAAAGAGGAGATTAAGAATAAGAGATTTGAGGATGATTTACTTCTTAGGGGAAATATAATTGAAGAATTTCATATAGGAAAGGAAATCTACAATTATTCTAATCAAGATATAAAATTTAAAGTTTTATCGACAGTAACTCAAAAAATTTTTTTGAGATATGGAGCAAGTTCACAAGGAACATTTAAATTAATAATAGGATTTCCAGGACATAGTAGTGCGTATAATTTATATAATTATGTAGATAAAGAATTTTTAGATAACTATGGAGTTTTACTTGATGATGTTGTTATGCAGGTTTCTTTTGCAAAACTTGGTAATATAGATGAAGTATTATTATTCTTTTCATATGGTAATAAAGGCTATTATATGAAAACAAAAATATTTAGAATAAGTAATATTGGAATCCAACAAATTGGAACGATAAGCGGACAAAGTTTTATGTATGTTGATTATGAAATAAGTGTTCCAATAGGAAGTCAAGGAATAACTATAGACTATGTATATGTTAATGAAAAAATTTATAAATTGAAGGAATTGGAAAAAAATAGTTAACTTCAAAAGGGTATTCACATAAATAATATAGGAGTTGTTTTGGTATAGAGATTTAAAATATGAATGATAACACAAACTTAAAGGAATTGATTAGGCAAATTCCTTATATTAAAGATAAATTTAAATATATTTCAGCAGGTGATATATCTATAAATACAATATATAGTAATCCTGAATTTATAACATGGAAAAATAGAATCCTTGTAGAGCTTGAAAAGAAACCTACGACTAAATCTATAGAAGATATTCGCAAAAGATTTTCAAAAATGAATGGCTGGAAAGATGAAATTGATTTTGAAGAAATTACTTCAAGAATAATTGCAATTGCAGAAAGTGAAGAAGAAATGGTAAATATATCTGAAAAAGTAAAACTTAAAAAGGGAATAGAAGTAATTACTGCTTTTAATAAGTTTACTTTGAATTGTCAAGTAGGAACTGGTGGGAATGGAAAAGTATGGAGTGCAACAGATAAATATGGTGAAAATGTTGCTATTAAATTCTTAGATAGAGATAATTCTGAAAAAGTGTTAAAAAGATTTAAGAATGAAACATTATTTTGTATGACACATAAACATCCCAATATTTTACCAGTTCTTGATTATGGAACAGCTGGAACTAATTATATTTTCTATGTAATGCCTCTGTATGAAAAAACGTTAAGACAACTAATGGAAGAAGGAATAAAATATGATAAGATAAGTGGAATATTTACAGGTATTCTTAGAGGATTAGAATATGCGCATAAATTAGGAACTATACATCGTGATATTAAGCCGGAAAATATTCTTTTTAGAAAAGATAGTCTAGAACCAATTATTGCAGATTTTGGGATTGCTCATTTTTCTGAGGACGATTTAGTAACAATAATAGAAACAAAGCGTACAGATAGAATGGCAAACTTTCAATATGCAGCCCCTGAACAAAGAAAAAAAGGAGGTGTTGCCATTCCGCAAACCGATATATATGCAGTCGCTCTTATTTTGAATGAAATGTTTACTGGAGAGATAGCTCAGGCAGTTGATTATAAAAAGATTGGAGAAATTGCACCTGGATATAGTTTTTTAGATGAGTTGTTTGAAAGAATGTTCAAGCAGCAACCTAATGAAAGAATATATCCTGAGGAAAAAATTTTTACAGAAATGCAGATTTTGGCAGAAAAACAAAAGAACGAGTTAGAAGTGGAGAGGTTGAAAAACTTAGCCATTAGTATACAGAAGCCTAAAGATTATAATCCTGAGGTGACTGCAATAAAATACGAAAATGGTAAGTTGTTATTTGAACTTAATCAGTCTGTTAAATTAGAATGGTTTGAGATTATATCCTCTGGAGCATATTCTCATACAGCACTTATGAGATATGAAACTAACAAACTACAAAGATATGGGGATAATATGTTAGCTATGCCAATGCAAATAAGTGAGACTCAAAGTACAATTAAAAGCTTAGTTGGATATGTAAAAGAATGGATTCATATAGCAAATAGTATTTTTAATAAAGTTGTGCTTGAACGGATTGAGGCGGAACGAAGAGCTAAGGAACAGCAAAGACTTAAGGAAATAGAAAAACTTGAAAAAGAAAATAAAATGAGAGATTTCTTGTCATCACTTCAATAGAATTGTAAGTTAAGCTGGTATATGATTAAATCTCAAGAAATATAGAAGTATATTCTTTTGAAAATATAAGACTTTAGACACCATAAAATTTCGAATGCTATACAGTATTATACAAAGTATTGTTTCGATAGCTAGTTAATCAACTTTATTAATGAATGTGATGCATATGATTTTTTTGAATGATAAGATGAAGGTGCTAAAAAATAGTAGCGTGAGATGATAGATGATTCTTTGAGTTGACTTAGATGAATTTCACTGGTGTATTAAATGTTCTTTAAGGAGCTAGGACAATTAAAATTTAATAAAAAAGAGATAGAGTATTTATTGATAAATGTGATTGATAAATACTCTATTTTTTCATTAAAAAATTTTTGGATTTTGCATAAATGTACATTTTTCATCAAACAAATCTGTTAATATATTTTTGAAAGGAGAACAAAAGTATGTCAATAGAGCATTATTTAATTGTTAAGAATCTGATGCAAAATATTGAAGCTCATTTATGTTATTTGGAAGCTATAAAAGATCGGGAACTTTTTATTCAAATAACTTCGGCTTATTTGAAAGAAGCTCCTAACTATCGTTCCTATTGGAGAACGTTTGGCCTTGAAAAATCAAGAAGCATAAGGTGTTTAGCTGAGTTTTTAACTTTTTGCAAAGATCTAAATGTTTCGTCAGAATGTATGTTCAATAATGGCTTTTTTTCGATTAAAAAGTGTAATGAGATTTATCAAACCCATATATCGTCTTCTTTTAATAATGAAAAATATTATAATAACTTCATTTATTTAAAAGGAAGAAAAGGAGATGGAATAGAGATATTAAACCGTTACTACAACATGACAAAAACATTAGGGCTTTCGCTTGAAGATTTCCGCAAAGAATCATCATTTAAATACAGTCCATTTTACAATGCTGTAAATATGTTTAACAAAGAGCATCCAAACAAACGTAATGTTAACTTTATTCGATTGAGTTATATAGGATTTTTCTTAATGATATTTATTGTTTTTTGTGGTATCTGGTTTGAGAATGGAACTTTTATTTTTAAACCGATAAAATTAATAGAAACAATATTTACAACTGTAGGTGCATTATTATATTATTGGGCATTTAAATTTTCGAGAAATATTCGAGTGGGATATGCTCTACTACTCTTAATTGTTATAGTTTATTTCATGCCCCCAATAATGACGTATTTTTAATATAAAAAGGAGAAAATTATGAACGTGAATATTGATAGTAATATAACAGAATATGACTATGAAATGATATATTTATCAGATTTGATTATTGGTCAAGAATATCAACGCCTTGCAAACAAAAGCATGATTAAGCGTATCGTGGAAAACTATGATAGACACTTACTAGATGCGATAAGAGTAAGCTTTCGAGATGGTAAATATTATGTTTTAGATGGTCAGCATAGAACAATTGCGTTAAGAAAACTTTTCGGTGATAATATAAAGGTATGGTGTCAGGTTTTTCGAGATTTAAGTTACACAGAAGAGGCAAAACTTTTTACAATGCAGCTTAGTTCAAGAAGATTATCTGCTATAGAAACGTTTAAAGCAAGAATTGAGTCAGAAGATCCTGATATGATTTTACTAAAAAAGATTTCAGAAAAAAACCAATTTCAAATCAACAGCTCTAACACAGACTATTGTCTTGGCTGTGTAAATACTTTGGAAAAATTACTTAAAAACAATGGAGCAGATAACCTTGATAGAACATATTTTCTTTTAAGAGAAACATGGAATGGCGATAAGAACTTTCTAACAGCACCAATCATAAAAGCCATATCTCTTATAATTTTTGTATATGGAAATGATTTAGACAATAAAACATTTATTAAGGCATTATCAACCGTACCAATATCTCAATTAAAACGAGAGGCTATGAGTGGAGTTACAACAAGAGAATATGATATAGCTCTTATCAATATGTACAATAAATCCTCTCGTCGGAAGCTCGACGTAAATAAGTTAAGGTATATAAAAAACACACATAAATGTTAAAATACATAATCAAAAACTACCGATTCAAGGTGATAAATAAATTGAATAGAATTTATATAAAAACAGAACAGATATTCTTGGATGATGCGTCAGAATGATATATAATAACAATAGATAATTTGCATTATCAATGTTGACATTGAAAGTTAGTAATGTTATTATTTTAATATATCAAGGAAATACTTTTTGACGTATTGAATATATTATTATGGAACGTACTCCGGTGTCCTTCGGGCCTGGGGTCTTTTTTATTTTGGAGGGATTCTATGGATAAGGTATTCAAGACATATGATGAACAGATAGCACTTTTGAATTCCAGAGAAATTGAAATATTGACTGCTGCTGAAAGGAGTGAAGCGAAAAAGGCACTTCAGCATTATGGTTATTATAATTTGATTAATGGATATAAAATGCCATTTCTTGTAGATAATTTAGAAGATTTTTTAAGTATATACTTTTGATTGAAACGAATATAAAAATCTTATAGCTTATTCTTTTTCACAGGCTCATCCGCAAGAAAACTATTTAGTATATACTAATTTCAATAGAAATCTTCGGGATTCTAATAAATTAATAACTAATTTAATATCTTATATTCAGCGCCAGATAAGCAGTCGAGTTTCTGATCCATGCATATCACATTACTTAAAAGAACATGGATATATTCCGTTATGGGTTCTTAATAGCATATTAACATTAGGAACAATTAGTAATTTTTATAAAGTTATGAATCAAAAAGAAAGACAGGAGATATCTAAAATATTTAAAATACAGGATAATGAACTTGAAAATATTTTAATGTATATCACTCCTATAAGAAACTTCTGTGCACATAATAACAGGCTATATTGTTATAGAACCAAAAAGCCATTAACAGATTTACCTATTCATGCTGAATTGAATATTCCTAGAACGTCACAGTCAAAGAATGAGTATGTATATGGAAAGAGAGATTTGTTTGCGGCAGTATTGGCTATGAAAACGTTATTGTCTGATATGGATTTTAAAAAATTCTTAAAAGAAATTAGTAATGCCCTTAATATATTTCGCCCTAGAATGAGAGTAATCGAGGAGAAACAATTATTATCATACATGGGATTTCCAGAAGACTGGAGAGAATCGCTGCTTAAAATAAAGGTTGATAATAAATAAAATATTATGTCAGGGATTTTTAATAATAGTAGAGATTAATCGACAAGAATATTCATTATTGTTTATACTAAATTTCAAGATGTATGTTGTGTTATGTAATTAATCTCGCTTTATTTTTAGAAAGGTGGTTTTATGAAAAAATATAAACAAAATATTTTTTGGAGAGTATATTTCTTAAATTTCATTTTTTTATTAGTTGTTTTGATTTGCAAAAAAACAGGAATAAAAACAGATTTTAATGAGATTATAATAACTATCTCTATTGCAATTTATATTAATTTTTCAGTAGTTATATGCGTTGGATTTATGTGCTATTTATTTAAAAAAGCGAAAATTGGTAGTAATAATATAAGACAATTTAATTATGAACCATTTGACAGAATAGATTTATATAATAACAGATATCCTAAAGATAATAATTATTATGTTAAAAAATTGCAAGAGATAAATTCTATATACGAATATGGTTTGAATGATATAATAAAAAATAAAAATATTGAATTATTATTCGCAAGAAAAGATTATTTAGAAAAAAGGAGTGTTTTTTACTCAGAATATTTTAATATCTTTTTTTCTTTTGGAATTTCATTAACAACTTCAATGACCATATCATATTTGGATGAGGATAATAATGTAGTTGTTGGTATAATATCACTTATTATACTTATAGTGATCATAGTTGAATGTATTTTTGCACATTATTCGTTAAAATGTAATAATGGATCATATGAAAAAATGATAGAAAATTATGAATTAACAATACTGAATGAGAAAATTTTGAAATTAGAAAAATCGTGTAAAGAAAATTTGGAATCATCTATTAAAAAAGATCAGTCAAGAAATAGTAAAAAGAGAAAAATAGGTAAGTTTATAAAAATCAAGCGAAAGGGCTGAAAACATGAGTGAAGAATTAGTGGGTGTAGTCAAGTCCAAATTTGTGTGTAAATTCATCTTCCAGCTATATTAGTCCGTCTATGCTGCCTTTATCTTCAGGAGATTTGATTGAATGGAGCTTAGTTTGTCATAGTACTCTTTCATATCAAAGATTCTGTGACTGACACTCCAATCATTATGATCATCCTGAAGAACTGCGCCAATCAGTCGTATAATAGATTCCGTATTAGGGAAAATCTGAATGACCTTTTCTCGTCTTCTGATTTCTCTGTTTTCACGCTCTATTATGTTGCTGGTTCTTAATGCAATACGATATTTTGAAGGTAATGCCATGATTGTAATGCTATCTTCAAACCCTTCATCAAGGACAACCATTGCTTCATTTGCAACATCCTGATATTCATCGTATATTGATTCTTTTAGGCGACGGGCTTCTTCAATAGTAGTTGCATTGAACATATCTCGCAATTCAGAAGCTAAACCAGTGCTGTATTTTTTGGGACACTTATCTATGATATTTCTAGTAAAATGAGCCTGACAACGCTGCCATGAAGAACCAGAGAAGCATTCCTTTATTGCTTCAACAAGCCCTGCGTGTGCATCTGATATCACAATATCCACGCCACGTAAGCCTCGACTTTTAAGACTTTCAAAGAAGTCCTTCCAGGTGTTTACTTTCTCAGAATCGTATACTTCAAAACCGAGTACTTCCTTGTGACCTGTATTGTTTATCCCAATAGCGACAAACAATGCTTTGGACTTGACACGATGATCTTCACGAACTTTTAAATATATCGCATCAACAATAATAAATGGATAATGTTCCGGTAATAAACGTTCTTTGAAATGTTTAATTGGAACATCAAGTTCCTTACAAATTTCAGAAACAGTAGATTTAGAGAAAGACTCTCCACAGAGTTCTTCAGTTACTTTTTTGACATTTCTGGTTGATATACCCTGCACTACCATTTCCATCATGGTTGTAATTAAAGCTTGCTCATTACGCTGGTAATTCTCGAATAAGGAAGTCTTAAATGGGACATTACGATGTCTAGGAACTTGTAATTCAATCTTTCCGATGCGAGTAGTTAATGACCTTGTCCGGGTTCCGTTTCTGTAATCAGAACGTTCCTGCGAACGTTCATAGTTATTAGCACCAAGTTGTTCGGTAGATTCAGCTTGAAGAACCTGATTAAGTAAAGCTTCCATAAGCTTGCCAAATGCTTCATCTTTAGTTTCTGAAAAAAGTCCTACAAAAAAATCACTATCTAATGTAAAATGTAATTGAGCCATGGGTTTCATCCTTTCAATTATGTTTTGTGTGGTAACTTAATTATAACTGAAAGATGAGCACTTGGCTCTTTTTATATAGATTTGTAATTTACACCATTATATAGACTTTATCGTGGGTGTTATTATAACGTCAGTAGTAACAAGCATAATATCTATTATTGGTTTTGTTGTTACATATAAATCAATGAAAAGAAATTTTAAAGAAGAATTAGAAAAAGAAAAGACGAGTATACATATTGAAAAAATGTCATCTATCCCATATGAAATATTAGAATTAATGGATAGTATTATTAATTCCAGAGGGAAGGGGAATTACCTGAAAGATTTTGTTTCATTAATGGATACAATATATGCATATGGTTCAGAGAACGCAATTAAAATTGCAGCAACTATGCAAAAAGAAAATTATACTTTGACCAATAAAGGAATCTATAATAAATATAGGGTAATGTCAATGTATATATTATTAGCGACACAGATAAAATGTGATGTAACAGGAATCAGAGTCTCTCCTGAGTTTTGGCTTCAAATGAAGATTACAGATTATGAAAATAATAAATCTGAATTTAAGAAAGCAAATAATGATATAGTTGAAGAGTTAAATCTCGAAAAGAGTTTTTATATAATTTAATAGTTGAGAATAACCTGTAAGAAGATAGTATAAATTAACTTTAAAATATAATGAATGTACAAAGGGGAAATAAATGGAGTTTTTGATATTGACAATATTAGCCGTTATTTCTGGAATATATTGTGTCATTAGTAATAATTCGGTTATTTCTGGAATAACACAGAGTATTATTGCTGCTTATATTTTTTATTTGGTTCAAATAGTTTTTATGAATAAAGCAAGATTAAGAAAATGCAGAGATGCAGCATATACTGAAATTAGTAGAATTGAAAACAGAATGAATGACGTAATTGTATTATTAAGTCAAAAAGATTTATATGAAAATTTAAGTAATTATTCAGAAGAAAAAGTTAGAAATTATTTAAATAGTACAGATATTTTCCATACTGGATCAAGACAAGATAAGAACATGAAAGAAATGACAATATTTGAAGCACTTATAAATGATTTTGAAATAATAGATGAGCATATTAATAATTTATTGATGTATAATTTAGTGGATGAAAAAACAAAAAAATTATTACAAGATATATTACATGCTTCAATAAAAGAAACTGTGAAAAGTTTGAAAGAAAACGAGCCTGGAAATATAGAAAATGTAAAATATAACAATGATAGTATAATAAAAGCATCAGCATCGATAAGAATTATCAATTTTGGGGATTATATAGATGATATTGTTTCACAACTTAATTCATATGATGAATTGCTTTCAAACTTAAAAAAAGAGCATATGTATCCAGGGTGGATTGTTTCTTTAAGATTTCGAAATAAGCAAAGGAACAAGAATTAGTGTTCTGGTGGAAATATATCAGCAGTTAAACACAGAACGAATCCAAGTAGATGTATAATGGAAAAACGATAGTGATGATGCATGAGAGAAAAAGGAGGCACCATGAAAGAATACGATAAATACCTAAAGCTTTTAAAAGAAAAATATCCCACAAAGCAGTCAGTTTACCGCGAGCTTATTAATCTGAATGCAATTATGAATCTGCCGAAGGGAACAGAGCATTTTATGAGTGACCTCCATGGGGAATATGATGCATTTTACCATATAATTAATAATTGTTCCGGGGTAATTAAAGAGAAGGTAGCGATGCTGTATGGAGATGAGCTTACTGTATTCGAGCAGCAGGAGCTGTGCACTCTGATATATTATCCGAGAGAGAAGCTGTCAAAGCTTATGGATGAGAATAAGGTTAATGATGAATGGTACAGAAATGTACTTGGCCAGCTGATTCAGATTGCAAAGCTGCTGTCGTCTAAATACACAAGATCCAAGGTGCGAAAAGCAATGCCAGCGGATTTTGCATATATTATTGATGAGCTTATACATGCACAGAAGGATGAGGATGATAATAGAAGTGTTTACCACAGACAGATTATGGAAACAATTCTCAGTCTTCACAATGGAGACGAATTTCTTATTGCACTGACTGACCTGATTAAGAGACTGGCTGTGGATCATCTTCATATATTGGGCGATATATATGACAGAGGACCGCATGCGGATAAGATATTGGATCTGTTGATGGAGCATCACAGTGTTGATATACAGTGGGGTAATCATGACATATTGTGGATGGGAGCATTTTGCGGCAATCCGGTGTGCATGGCACTTGTCGTTAGAAATAATATTAAATACAAGACTATGTCAATACTTGAGAATGGCTATGGAATAAGCCTTAGGTTCCTTCTGCAGTTTGCAGTTAAGACGTATTCAGATAAAAATGTTGATGATGCAGTATATAAGGCTATTTCTGTAATTTTATTCAAGCTAGAGGGGCAGCTTATTAAGAGACATCCAGAATATAGAATGGAAGGAAGACTTCTGTTAGACAAGATGGATCTGGATAAGGGCATTGTAAGAATCGGTGATAAAGAATATTTTCTTAACACTGCTGAGTTCCCAACAATTGACATGAATAATCCTTATGAGCTGACTATGGAAGAAATGTTCCTGATGGGAAGATTCAGAGCAGATTTTATCAACAGCACAGTGCTTGAGAGGCATATTAATTTTCTATATGACAAAGGAAACATTTATAAGATTCATAATGGAAATCTTCTGTTCCATGGCTGTGTGCCACTTGATGAACAAGGGGTGTTTGACGGAATTGTTGTGGATGGCAAGTCGTACACGGGTCGTGAGTATCTTGACTATTGCGAGTCGATGGTGAGACAGGCAAGAACTGGTGATTCGGACGCAGTGGATTTTATGTGGTTTTTATGGAGCAATATATTATCGCCGGTAACGGGAAGGTGTATTAAAACATTTGAAAGAACATTCCTTGACAAGGAGAAAAATGCTGACTATAATAATGCGATTAAAGAAGACAAGAATCATTACTATGCCAAGTATGAACATGAGAGAATCTGCAAGATGATTTTAAGGGAGTTTAATCTCTACAATGAGAATGCACATATTATTAATGGTCATACTCCTGTAAGAACGAAGGAAGGGCAGCACCCAGTCAGGGCTAATGGAAAACTGATTGTTATAGACGGCGGTTTCTGCGAAGGATATCATGATGCCACAGGAATAGCCGGATATACGCTTATCTATAATTCTCATGGAATGAAGATTAAAGAGCATCATCCATTTATGAGCATTAACATGGCAATTAATAGTAACAGAGATATTGAATCTGAGTCGCAGGTTGTCTATGTGGAAAAGCAGCGCGTGTTCGTAAAGGACACTGATAATGGTAAGCAGATTGCTGAGGAGATTAATGATTTGATGAATCTTCTGGAGTGGTATAATACATAAAGTAACCAATATATAAAACATTAAGAGAGGACGTATAACATGGAGATTTACGAGATGATTGATTTACAGGATTGTCCGAGATGCTTCGGACCATCTATACTTGAAGAAGAGGACCATGGTTATTATGTAACATGTCTGGATTGCGGATGTCAGTCAGCAACTTTTGAGTTTAAGAACGATGATGAAAGACTGGAGGCTGCAAGAAGAACAGCAGAGTTATGGAACACCGGTAAGGTAATCTATACAGGACGCACCGAGTAATAAGTTAGAAAAAGAATTGATTAGAAGAGTTAATTAAGGAGACATCAGGTTATGAAGAGTAAAGAAGAATTATTTAATATGACAATAGTTGAGATGAGAGAGTATATTAATTCTCTTTCTAACTCAGAAATCGATGAGGTTGTTAAGATATTTGAAGAGGATGATACAGAGAAAGATCCACTTACACTTCTTACAGCACCTAAGCTTTTTGATTATATGAAGCACGCTAACGGTACAGTTGATATTGAATTTTAGTCAGTATGGATAATACCAGTAATATAAGGAAGATGAATTTATGAAATATTCAATTGATACACATACTCATACACTGGTAAGCGGACATGCGTATAATACTATAGATGAGATGGCGGCGTATGCAGCAGGCATCGGAGTTACTCATCTTGCAATAACAGACCATGCACCTAAGATGCCGGGAAGTGCAGGCATATTATATTTTTCTAACATGGGAATTATTCCAAGACAGAAATGTGGAGTGAAGATATATATGGGCTGTGAGGTCAATATCATGGATTATGATGGTAATATTGATCTTAAGGAATACGGGCTCAAAGGCTGTGATGTTGTTATAGCAAGTCTTCATATTCCATGTATCAAGCCGGGAAGTATTGAACAGAATACCAATGCTTTAATTAAGGTGATGGACAATCCATATGTCAATATTATAGGGCATCCTGATGATTCAAGATACCCTGTAGATTATGAGCGTCTTGTGAGAGCAGCTAAGGAGAAGCATGTGCTTCTTGAACTTAATAATACTTCTCTTAATCCGTCAGGACCAAGACAGGGAGCTTACGAGAATGATGTGCATATGCTTAATCTGTGCAAGGAGTTAGGCGTCAGTATTTCTATAGGAAGTGATGCACATATTAAAGAGAGCATATGTGATTTTGACAGGGCATATAAAGTTATTGAAGATACAGCATTTCCAGATGAACTGATTGTGAATAGTGACTACAGATTATATGAGTCGTTTATCGGCAGAAAAGATTGATAATGGTTGATATATGACTAATACTGTGGTAGTATTTGGAATGAAATTCGATTATGTATTCAGACCAAGGAGGATGTAATGGTTGTTTTATTAGCAGGTGGAGCAGGATATATTGGCTCACATACAGCAGTTGAATTACTTAATGCAGGACATGAAGTTGTTATTGTTGATGATTATAGTAACAGTTGTCCGGAATCAATAAAGAGAGTTGAAGAGATTACTGGCAAGAAGGTAGTTTCTTATGAAGCAGATGTTAAAGATAAAGAAGCTATGCAGAAGATTTTTGCAGAAAATCATATAGACTGCGTTATACATTTTGCAGGACTTAAGGCTGTAGGTGAGTCAACAAGATTGCCAGCTAAGTATTACCGCAATAATATTGATACAACACTTACTCTTATTGAGTGTATGAAGGAAGCAGGAGTTACTAAGATTGTATTCTCATCTTCAGCAACTGTATATGGAGACCAGAAGCCACCATATAATGAGACAATGCATAAGGGTGACTGTACTAATCCATACGGATGGACTAAGTCAATGATGGAGCAGATTCTTACAGACTGTGCACAGGCTGATCCTGAGCTTACAGTTATATTACTCAGATATTTCAATCCTATCGGAGCACATGAATCTGGAAAGATTGGTGAAGATCCACAGGGAATTCCTAACAATCTTATGCCATATGTATCACAGGTTGCTGCAGGTGTAAGAGAGCAGCTTACTATATTCGGGGGAGATTATCCAACTCCTGATGGAACATGCAGAAGAGACTACATCCATGTTGTTGACCTTGCATGTGGTCATCTTAAGGCTGTTGAATATGCAGATACTCACAAGGGTGTTGAGATATTTAATCTTGGAACAGGAACTCCATACAGTGTTCTTGAAATCGTTAATGCATTCCAGAATGCTACAGGGGTTAAGGTTAATTATAAGATTGGAGACAGACGTCCTGGAGATATTCCAGACTCATGGGCAGATGCATCTAAGGCACATGATATATTAGGATGGACTGCTAAGAAATCATTAGAGGATATGTGCAGGGATGCATGGAACTGGCAGAGTCATAATCCTCATGGATACAGAGATTAATCATATATGGCTAGATTAGGAGATTATAATATCCGTAGAATTATATTTGCAATACTTGCGGTTACATGGATGGTTGTTATATTTTCTTTTTCGGCAAGACCGGGAGAAGAATCAGAAAACCAGAGTATTAAGGCAGGAATGGCTGTGTGTCATATTTTTGTTCCGGGATTTGATAATATGAGTGAGGAACAGCAGATTCATATGGCACAGACAATTGACTATCCGGTAAGAAAGACCGCACATGCAATGGAGTATGCACTGCTTGCAGGACTTGTATTAGGTGTGGTTACAGCAGTAGTAATTAATATAAGATATGTTGCTATATCAGCATTTATAGCAATATTATATGCGGCGACAGATGAATTTCATCAGCTCTTTGTGCCGGGAAGAAGTGGAAGAGTAACAGATGTGCTTATTGATGGCTGCGGGGCTGTTATAGGAACTCTTATTATTATGGGAATTTCAAGAGTTATTGCCAGAATAAGACACAATAAGAAGTCTGGAATATAGCTTAATTATTTACAGGAGACGAAGAAGCTTATGAGCAGTACAGAGACGCTTGACAATGCAAAGATGACTAATGGACCAATAACAAGGATTTTATTATCATTTGCAGGACCGGTGCTTTTGGGTCAGCTTCTGCAACAGCTTTATAATATTGCAGATGCAGCAATTGTTGGACAGTTCTTAAGCTCTAAGGCACTGGCAGCAGTTGGTGCAACTTCTTCTCTTACATATATTGTATGTTATTTCTGTATAGGTTCATGTATAGGAATAAGTGTTCCTGTTTCACAGGCATTTGGCGCAGGAAAGAATACTGATTTAAGAAAATATTTTATTAACGGAGTCTACTTTGCACTTGCGATTGCTGTCATTATGACAGCAGTCACAGCGTCTATGAGTGGACTCTTTTTAACGTGGTTAAAGACACCTGAAAATATATTTAAGGATGCACATGTGTATCTTGTTATTATATTCTTAGGACTTCCGTTGACGGTTCTGTATAACTTCTGTTTCGGACTTCTTATGGCCTTTGGCGACAGTAAAAAATCAACTATATTTATGGCAGTATCAACTGTTATTAATATTTTTCTTGATTTGTTTCTGGTTGTTGTTGTGAAGTGGGGAGTTGCCGGAGCTGCAATTGCTACTATATTTTCACAGGGAATTGCAGGTGTTCTTAGTGCTGTATATATCTTTAAGAAGTACAAACTGTTATTTCCAGTTAATGCAGATGAAAGAAAGTTCAATCCGTATTACATGAAGAACATTATTAAAATGTGCATGCCAATGGGACTGCAATATTCTATTACTGCAATTGGCGCAATTATTCTGCAATTTTATGTAAATGCACTTGGAGAAGACGCAATTGCCGGATTTACATCCGGATATAAGATTAAGAATCTGATTCTGTGTCCGTTAAATGCGTTGGGAACAGCTCTTTCATCATTCGTTGGACAGAATTTCGGAGCTAAGAGATTTGACCGTATCAGTGAAGGATTTAAGAGAACTTTAGAGATTGGTCTTATCTATTCTGCAATTACGATGATAGTATGTTTCTTTACCGGCAGATATATGGCACTTATATTCGTTAATGCAGCTGATACAGTTGTTGTCGGTTACACTGTGAAGTTTATAAGATACATAAGTGTGTTTAATGCAGAACTGGCACTTTTATTTACTGCAAGGTATTCAGTTCAGGGTATGGGCTATGGCAAATATTCTATCCTCTCAGGACTTGCTGAGATGGCTGGAAGGGCAGCTGTTGCTGTACTTCTGATACCACATTTTGGCTTTGATGCAGTGTGCTGGAATGAGGGGCTTACGTTCCTTGCAGGAATTGCAGTAATTCTGCCAATTTATATTAAACTTTTTTGCCATTTGCGTAAAAGTATGATATAATTTTTACAATTTTGGGATGAAAGAAGGATGGTCTATGTCTAAGATTATATTAACAGGTGACAGACCAACAGGTAGACTTCACTTAGGTCATTATGTTGGATCTTTAAAGCGCAGAGTTGAATTACAGAATTCAGGTGAATTCGAGAAGATTTTTATTATGATTGCGGATGCACAGGCATTAACAGATAATGCTGATAATCCAGAGAAAGTAAGACAGAACATTATCGAGGTTGCACTCGATTATCTTTCAGTTGGTATTGATCCAGTTAAGTCTAATATATTTATTCAGTCACAGATTCCACAGCTTACAGAGCTTACATTTTATTATATGAACCTCGTTACAGTTTCAAGACTTCAGAGAAACCCTACAGTTAAATCTGAGATCCAGATGCGTAATTTCGAGGCAAGTATTCCGGTAGGATTTTTCTGTTACCCAATAAGCCAGGCTGCGGATATTACTGCATTTAAGGCTACTACAGTTCCTGTAGGAGAAGATCAGGAGCCTATGATTGAGCAGTGCCGTGAGATTGTAAGAAAGTTTAACTCTGTATACAGAGAGGCTCTTGTTGAACCTGAGATTCTTCTTCCAGATAATAAGGCATGTTTAAGACTTCCTGGTACTGATGGTAAGGCTAAGATGAGCAAGTCATTAGGAAACTGTATCTACTTATCTGACACTCCAGAGGAAGTTAAGAAGAAGGTTATGAGTATGTACACAGACCCTAACCATATTCAGGTATCTGATCCTGGACAGGTTGAGGGTAACACAGTATTTACTTACCTTGATGCTTTCAGCAGTGATGAGGATTTTGCTGAATTCCTTCCTGATTATAAGAATCTTGATGAATTAAAGGATCATTACAGAAGAGGTGGTCTTGGAGATGTTAAGGTTAAGAAGTTCCTCCTTAATGTTATCAACAAGGAACTTGAACCAATCAGAGCAAGAAGACATGAATATGAAAAGGATATTCCAGAAGTATATAATATCCTTAAGAGAGGTACAGAAGCGGCTTACGCTGTTGCACAGTACACTCTTAATGATGTCAAGGCTGCTATGAAGATTGATTATTTTAATGATGCAGAACTTATTAAGGTTCAGTCAGAGAAATACAGCAGAACAGAGTAATTATTTTAATCAAATATACACACGGAGGCTTTTCTATTATGAGACATTTACTTAGTCCGCTTGATTTAAGCGTTGATGAACTGGCAAGATTATTAGACCTTGCAAGAGATATTTCAAAGGATCCATCAAAGTATGGTCATGTATGTGATGGTAAGAAGATAGCCACATTGTTCTATGAGCCAAGTACTAGAACAAGATTAAGCTTCGAGGCTGCCATGATTAATCTTGGAGGTCAGGTATTAGGCTTTTCTGAGGCTTCTTCAAGCTCAGCGTCAAAGGGTGAAAGTGTTGCAGATACTATAAGAGTTATCTCTTGTTATGCAGATATATGTGCAATGCGTCATCCAAAGGAAGGTGCTCCGATGGTAGCTTCCGAGTATTCACACATCCCTATTATTAATGCAGGTGATGGTGGACATCAGCATCCTACACAGACACTTACTGATCTTATGACAATAAGGGAGCTTCGTGGTTCACTTGATAACTTTACTATCGGTTTATGTGGTGACCTTAAGTTCGGAAGAACAGTTCACTCACTTATAAGTTCATTAGTTAGATATAAGAATGTAAAGTTTGTCCTTATATCGCCTAAGGAGTTAAGAATTCCTGATTATATCAGGGATGATGTGCTTAAGGCTAATAACTGCGATTTCGTAGAAGTTGAGAATCTTGAACAGGCTATGCCAGAACTTGATATTCTCTATATGACAAGAGTACAGAGAGAAAGATTCTTCAGTGAAGATGAATATTTAAGAATGAAAGACTTCTATATACTTGATGAAGATAAGATGGCACTTGGAAAGCCTGATATGTATGTTCTTCATCCGCTTCCAAGAGTTAATGAAATATCTGTTGATGTTGACAATGATGACAGAGCTGCTTATTTCAAGCAGGTTCAGTTTGGTGTATATGTAAGAATGGCACTTATACTTACTTTACTTGGACTTGATACAGCGGTTAATCCATCATTAGCTCATGTACTTGATTCACTGGATGCATAAGGAGGAAAAATTATGTTAAATGTAGGCGAACTTAATGAAGGCTTTGTTCTTGACCATATTGAAGCAGGAAAGGCCATGATGATATACAATTACTTAGGACTTGATAAGCTTGACTGTCAGGTTGCTATTATTAAGAATGCAAGAAGTGGTAAGATGGGAAAGAAAGACATTATTAAGATTGAAGGTGGTCTTGATCTTGTTGATCTTGATGTTTTAGGATTCGTTGACCATAATATTACTGTCAATATTATTAAGAATGGTGAAATAGTAGACAAGAAGAGACTATCTCTTCCAAAGCAGGTTACTAATATTATCAAATGTAAGAATCCAAGATGTATCACATCTATTGAGCAGGGATTAAAGCAGGTGTTCGTACTTGCTGATGAGGAAAAGCAGGTTTACAGATGTAAGTACTGCGAAGAGAAATATTCATAAAAATTAATGGCTGTCGTTATTAAACGGCAGCCATTCTTAATATGTGTCATAATGCACATTTTTAATTAAGTTCTTTAATTATCATGTTATTAGGCCTTGAAATCTTAAGCTCTGGACCATTCATTATGATAAGACCTCTGTCATACTTTACAGTAAATATTGTTATAGAATTACCTTCGTTGTTCATAGACATTATGTGCTTATCATCAGGGAAAAGCGTTATGTATTTAGGATAGTCTCCACTGATTGGGAGAGAGTTGAGACTTGAAAGCTTTCCTGTCTTAGTGTCAACGTTATATATTGTAACTGTGTTATCACCTGCATTAGAGCAGAGCAGATGCTTTCCTGTACTGTCAAATATTATATTAGCTGCAGCACTGTTAGTCTTGTGGTCGCGTCTTACAGTGAATATATTCTGTACAAGTTCGAAACGGTTCCTGTCTGAGTTCTTATCATATGAGTACACATTGATATAATTCTTCATCTCACATACAACATAGGCATACTTTCCGTCACGGCTGAATTCTATCTGTCGTGGTGCAGATTCCTGTTGTGAACGGATTATATCATATAACTTTAACTTGCCTGTTACATGGTTGAATTCATAAAGCTTTATCTGGTCGATTCCGGGATCACATACACATAAGAGCTCCTCATCTGGTGTGAATGCACTCCAGCTTATATGTGGACGAAAATTTCTTTCGGCAACACTGCCGATTCCCTTGTGGAATATTTCATCTGCAATAAATCCAACAGAGCCGTCTGCATTGATATGCATAACTGTTATCTTGCCATCGTGGTAACCAGATACTACAAGGAATCTGTTATCACTTGTAACACATATATGACATCCGCGCATTCCATTGATTGATGCTACGTTCATAAGTTCAATATTGCCATCAGCTAATATTGCATATGCTGAAACACCCTGGTCGCATATAGCGTATAAGAAGTTCTTATCAGGTGAAAATGTAATGAAAGAAGGATTATCAATTGCAACCTCTCCACGTTCTGTTATTCTTCCTTTAGCTACATCACAGTCATATATATGGATTCCTTTACTGCTTTCGTGTGTATAGCTGCCAACATAAGCTACATATTTCTTATCCATGATTATCCGCCTCCGTAAAACATATATATTACTATTTTATAGCATGAGGCATGGTTTTTCAATACTGGTCAGATACATTTTTGCTTAACCTTATCAGGACATATACTTACAAGTATGATATCAGGACCGATTGTGCGGATACATTTGAATGGAATAACATATTCATAATCTCTGCCAAGAAAACCACATAATCTTGCCGGGCCTGGAACAATAATTGCAAGTATACATCCGGATGCGGGGTCAAAGTCAATATCAATAACGAATCCTAATATGCAGCAGTCGGTATCATTGATAACTGTTTTTCCTTTAAGTTCACATAGACGCATAGGAACACCTTATTATGTGCTTATATTATTATATTGCACTGATTAACAAAGGTGTCTTTTCATATCGCGAAGGGCACATTTTTCCAGACGGCTTACCTGGGCTTGTGATATTCCTAAGTCTTTGGCAACCTCTGTCTGGGTGCGGCAGTCAAAGAAACGAAGTGTTATTATCTGGCGTTCTCTTGGGGAGAGACGGTTGATTGCTTCTTTAAGTGCAATATTACGGACCCAGCGGTCTTCTGTGTTTTTCTTATCTTTAACCTGGTCTATTACATAGAGTGTATCACCGCCGTCGTTAAACACTGGCTCATACAGTGAAATTGAAGGTGTCACGGCTTCAAGAGCAATGACTATATCTGCTTTGGATATGCCGATTTCTTCAGCTATTTCTGTAATTGAAGGCTCTTTCAGATTCTTCTTCATAAGATTTTCACGGGTTGTTATTGCCTTGTAAGCGGTATCTTTCAATGAACGGCTTACCCGTATTGTACTGTTATCACGCAGAAAACGTTTGATTTCTCCGATTATCATGGGAACAGCATATGTTGAGAATTGCACATTTAAAGACATATCAAAGTTATCAATTGCTTTTATCATGCCTATGCAGCCTATCTGGAAAAGGTCATCAAGATTCTCGCCACTCTGGTTGAAACGCTGGACGATGCTTAATACAAGTCTTAAGTTCCCTTTTATAAATTTTTCTCTTGCCTGTGTATCTCCTGATTTTATCTTTGAAAGCAGCTCTTTTGACTGAGCCGGTTTAAGAAGAGGAAGGTCACTTGTATTGACTCCGCATATTTCAACTTTGTATCCAGCCATAATCCCTCCTTGAATAATACATTTGTTTTCTGGTTTATCATTTTGAGCTTATCAACATTAAAAGGATTGACATTTTGGCCGGGCTTATTCATAATTAATTTATATATTTAATTCGGAGGTAGATAGCGTGAAGTGTCCGTTTTGTGGTAAAGATAACACTAAGGTAATTGATTCAAGACCAACTGATGACATCTCAATAAGAAGAAGGCGTCAGTGTGATGAATGTGGTAAGAGATTTACTACATATGAGAAGATTGAGTCTATGCCACTTATTGTTATTAAGAAAGATAATAACAGAGAACCTTATGACAGAGAGAAGATAACAGCCGGTATAGTAAGATCATGCCATAAAAGACCTGTTTCTATCTCACAGATTAACAATATGGTTGATGAGATAGAGACACAGATATTTAATATCGGCGAGAAAGAGATTTCTACCAAGACTATCGGTGAAATCGTTATGAGCAAGCTCAAGAACGTTGATGAGGTTGCTTATGTAAGATTTGCTTCTGTGTACAGAGAGTTTAAGGATGTTGATTCATTTATGGAAGAGATTAAGAAGATTCTTAAGTAATATATCAGAAGCAGATTAAAGAAAGGCAGCATTTAAGTTATGTTTAAGAGATTCTATCCTGATATATATATTGATTCAGCTTATGACATTGATTATCAGGGACTTTATGACAAGGGCTACAGAGGGATTGTGTTTGATATTGATAACACACTTGTTGAGCATGGAGCACCTGTTACAAAGCGTTGCAGTGATTTGTTTGACAGATTAAGGACTATTGGCTTTGAGACATGTATCATATCTAATAATAAGGAGTACAGGGTCAAGCCGCTTGCAGACGCCTGTGGTTCAAGATATGTAAGCAAGGCAGGAAAGCCATCACCCGTTAATTATATTAAGGCTATGGAGATTATGGGTACTGATAAAGGCAACACATTTTTTGTTGGTGACCAGCTTTTTACAGATGTATGGGGAGCTAACAAAGCAGGTATTATGTCTATTCTTGTGAAGCCTATTGATAAGCATGAAGAGATTCAGATTATTCTTAAGAGAAGACTGGAATGGATTGTATTATTTTTTTATAAAAGAAGAAATCAGTAATTGTTTAAAGGAGCTTAAGTTATGGACATAAAAGGAACAACCAGAGTATGCGGACTTATTGGTAATCCGGTAGGGCATTCTGTGTCACCGGCAATTCACAATAACCTTGCACAGTTAACAGGAAAAGATATGGTATATACCACATTTAAAGTTGAGAAGGGTGATGTGAAGACTGCTGTTAAAGGTGCATACAGCCTTAATATTCTTGGACTTAATGTTACAGTTCCACACAAGTCAGAGGTTATTGATACTCTTGTTGATATTGATCCGCTTGCCAGGGCTATAGGAGCTGTTAATACGCTTGTAAGGGTTGAAGGAGGATTCAAAGGATACAACACGGATATTCTTGGCCTTGCAAGGGAGCTTGAAGATGAAGGCATTGAACTTGAGAATTCCAAGGTTATTATTCTTGGAGCAGGAGGAGCAGCAAGAGCCATAACATTCTTATGTTCAAGTAAGAATGCACAGTGTGTGTATCTGCTGAACAGAACAGTTGATAAGGCTGAGGCGATTGCACAGGCTGTTAATGCACATTTTAACAATGATAAGGTTATTCCTATGAATATTGCTGATTATGCTGATATTCCGGGAGAAGATTATGTTGTTATCCAGACAACAAGTGTTGGACTTCATCCGAATGACGAAGCTGTTGTTATTGATGATGAAGCATTTTACAAAAAGGCAGCAGTTGGTGTTGATATTATATATAATCCGGCCAATACTAAGTTTATGAAGCTTATCAAGGCACAGGGAAAGAATGCTTATAATGGTCTTAAGATGCTTCTGTATCAGGGTGTAAGTGCTTACGAGCTCTGGAATGACTGTAAGATTACTAAGGAAGAGGCTGATGAGGTGTATAAGTGTCTTCAGAAGGAGCTTGGAATTGATGAATAACGGACATAATAATATTATTCTCATTGGATTTATGGGAAGTGGCAAGACAACATTTGGGAAATGGATTACCAGGAACCACAATATGGAATTCCTTGATACTGACGAGTATATAGAGAATAAGTACAACAAGCTTATTAAGGATATATTCAGGGATTCCGGTGAAGAGACATTCAGGGATATGGAGACACAGGCTATTAAAGAGCTTGCACAGGTCTGTGATAACTGTGTTATATCTGTTGGTGGAGGACTGCCGGTAAGAGCGGTTAACAGAAGTCTTCTTAAGGAACTTGGAATTGTTGTATATCTGGAAGCGTCTGTTGATGAACTGGTAAAGCGTCTGTCTAAGGATACAAGCAGACCGCTTCTTGCAGGAGGCAACCTAAGAGAGAAGATTGAAAGCCTTATGGCTGCAAGGGAGGCTCTTTATAAAGAGGCTGCTGATATTATTGTTAAGACTGATGACAGAAGATTTGAAGATATGTATACAGATGTTGTGACAGCTATTAATATGGGAATAATGGAGGATTGATATGAAGATACTAGTAATGAACGGACCTAACATTAATTTTCTTGGAATAAGAGAAAAAGGCATCTATGGTGAACAGAATTATGAAGCTCTTGTTTCAATGATTGAGAAGAAGGCAGAAGAGCTTGGAGTTGATGTGGAAGTATTCCAGAGCAATCATGAAGGTGCTATAATTGATAAGATTCAGGAGGCATACTACAATGATGTTGATGGAATTGTTATCAATCCCGGAGCATTCACACATTACAGCTATGCAGTAAGGGATGCACTTGCTTCAGTTGCTTCTATTCCTAAGATAGAGGTGCCCATATCTAATGTGCATACAAGAGAAGAATTCAGACATACATCAGTAACAGTTCCAGTATGTAACGGTCAGGTCGTAGGACTTGGACTTAAGGGATATTTATATGCAATGGAAGCAGTTGTTGACCTTGCAATGAAAAAGTAGTTGCCAAATGTTTATATTTATTATACAATATTAGAAGTCATTTGATTATTTAGGAGGTATACCAAAGAATGGTAGATGCAGGTAGTTTTAAGAACGGTATTACAATTCAGTATGAGAACGGAATTTGGCAGGTAATCGAATTCCAGCATGTTAAGCCTGGTAAGGGATCACCTTTCGTTAGAGCTAAGTTAAAGAATATTATTTCTGGTGGTGTTATAGAGAATTCTTTCAGACCAACTGAGAAGTTTGATCTTGCACACATCGACAGATCAGAATATCAGTATTTATACGCTGATGGAGATCTTTATAACTTCATGAACACAGAGACATATGATCAGATTGCATTAAGTGCTGATCAGGTTGGTGATTCTCTTAAGTTCGTTAAAGAGAATGAGATGGTTAAGCTTTGTTCACATGATGGTAATGTATTTGCTATTGAGCCACCTATTTCAGTTGAGCTTGAAGTAACAGATACAGAGCCAGGTATCAAGGGTAACACAGCAACAGGTGCTACTAAGCCAGCTATCGTAGAGACAGGAGCTAAGATTATGGTTCCATTATTCGTTAACCAGGGCGATAAGATTAAGATTGATACTCGTACAGGTGAGTATACATCAAGAGCATAATTATTATGTATTATTAAGGGCTGTCATGCATATGCATGACAGCCCTTTTTGCGCGAGTAGCGATGAGAATAGCTGCAGAATTTATAATCATGCTTGCATGAATTATAAATTGGGCGGATATTCGAGGAGCACCGCGACAATGCCAGACTTTAGTCTGGCATATGCGCTACTCGCGCGAGTAGCGATGAGAATAGTTCTAGACTTATCCCCTTGCCTGGAATGTTGTACAGACTGTATCGTCCTCTGTTACAGCTTTTATACCTGATATGTCTACATGGTCAGCATCACATTTTTTATTAGTGTTATATATGCAGTTGGTTGCCTCACATGAGATGGATAAAGAATCTTTAGGAAGATGGCACATATTAGTTGCACCTGGTTTCTGATGTTCATAGTCACTGCAGCATGTTTCACCACATTGGCATGCAGAGCTTCCTTCTACACAGATTGAATTAAGACAGCACTGGTTGTCACAGTTATGCATGCAAGATGCAGCATTACAGTTAAGATTACCCATAATATTTCTCCTTTCAAAAAACAATTATGACCGCCATGTTGCAATTAACATAGCGGCCATATTATTGTTCCCTGAATATTATCTATTATGCAGGGGATTATTTAATAAAAGAAAAAGAAAACCTTTTCGTCCTGACATTGAAGTATCTGAAAGAAACTTTAGCAATTATCTTATCTTTAGATACGAATGTATTAGTCCAGTATCTGGAATCTTTGGAATTATTACGATTATCGCCTAACATAAAATACGAACCGGAAGGTACAACATATGTCAGGTCTTCCCCATCACTGTTCATTGGCTCACGGATATAATTCTCTTCAAGCATCTCTCCATTAACATAAACGTAACCATTCCTGATATTAATAACATCTCCAGGAATTCCAATAACTCTTTTAACAAAGTTCTGAGATTCATCGTCAGGATACTTAAATATTACAATATCACCACGTTCAGGTTCGTGAAACAGATATGCCAGACGGAAACCAATAAGTCTGTCGCCTGTAAGAATAGTGTTCTCCATTGAACCAGAAGGAACCTGTGCATTAACTATAATAAATCTTGTGAATAGAAATGCAACTATGATGGCAACAGCAAGAATCTTAATATAGCTTAATATTTCCTGTCCAATACTTTCTTTATGGTCCTTGCGTGCAGGAGCAGGTGACTCGTCACTGTATCGTGGGATATCATAGTCATCATAATCTGTGTCATCATAAGAGAAATCATCGTCAATATCATCTAAGAATTCTATTCCATCATCGTATTTTGCTTTAGTATCATCGTCATAATTGTCATAGTTAAAATTAGTCATGTTATATATTTCCTTATTGTTATATAAGACAATGATAGTTTAAATGGCGTTATTTTGCAAGTAATTCCATGATTTTATTGCTTCTTGCAATAAATCCAGTCATCTGTTCAGGAGAGAGTGGTGCATGACTAAGCATAGCAAGGTCATAGAGCTGTTCGCATATAATCTTAGTATTTTCGCCGTCTGTATGTTCTGCAACATATTTAACAAGGTCATTGTTAGCATTAAGTACAAGAGTCTGACCTTCGGCACCAAACATATTAGGATCCATGCCTGCCATACCATACATCTTCATCATATCCTGCATACGTCTGCTTTCTTCTGAAAGAGTAATCATTGAAGATATAGATGCATCCTTTAATTTCTCAACATTAACAGTTAAATTCTCTTTGCCAAGAGCATCCTTGAAAGTCTTAGAGAGCTTTTCAGTCATGTCCTTCAACTCGTCTTTAGAAGTCTCTTCCTTAAAGCTGTCTGAAAGATCTGCATCGATACGCTTGAACTTGAGATTCTCATTCTTAGATTCCATGTTAGTGATGAATGGCTGGTCAATGTTATGAGTAAGAATTACAGCATCAATTCCTTCGTTCTTAAACATGTTAATATACTGACTCTGTTCAACTTCATCTGTTACATAGAATACTGTGTTTTCATGTTTCTCTTTATTCTCTTCGAGACATTCCTTAAGTGTTAAATATTTGCCGTCAAGGTTCTTGAATATGATGTAATCATTCATCTTCTCAGCAAATTTTTCATCCTTTAAGCAGCCGAATTTAATAAAAGGGTTGATGTCATCCCAGTATTTTTCATAGTTTTCTTTATCTGTTTTACACATTCCTGAAAGCTTGTCGGCAACCTTTTTAGTGATGTAATCAGATATCTTCTTAACAAATCCATCGTTCTGAAGTGCTGAACGTGATACATTAAGTGGAAGGTCTGGGCAGTCAATAACACCTTTAAGAAGTAGTAAGAACTCTGGAATAACTTCTTTGATGTTATCTGCTACGAATACCTGATTGTTATAAAGCTTTATAGTACCTTCAATAGATTCATACTCTGTATTAATCTTAGGGAAGTAGAGAATACCCTTAAGATTGAATGGATAATCCATGTTAAGGTGAATCCAGAATAATGGTTCTTTATAATCGTGGAATACCTTGCGGTAGAATTCCTTGTAATCTTCATCTGAACATTCATTAGGATGCTTTGTCCAGAGTGGATGGATATCGTTGATTGCAACTGGTCTTTTTACAATCTTAGCCATCTTTTTGGCTGGAACTTTCTCAACAGTTTCCTTAGTTCCATCTTCTTTCTCAACTTCTTCTGTAACAGCGTCCTTTATAAATGTATCAAGAACTGTATCTTTTTCTGTAACTTCTTCCTCAGGAATCTCCTCAGTCTGTTCACCCGCATCTTCGTTAGTTACAAAGATTGGAACCGGCATGAAAGAGCAGTATTTATCAAGAACTTCTTTAGCCTTATATTCGTTGGCAAATTCATAGCTGTCCTCATTGAGGTAAAGAGTAATCTCAGTACCAGGATTTGTTTTGGTTCCCTCACTTATATCATATTCAGTTCCTCCTTCACATGACCAGTGAACTGATTCTGCTCCGTCCTTAAATGAAAGAGTATCAATAGTAACCTGGTCAGCAACCATAAATGCTGAGTAGAAACCTAAACCAAAATGTCCGATAATCTGGTCGTCATTAGCCTTATCCTTGTATTTCTCAAGGAATGCTTCAGCACCAGAGAAAGCAATCTGGTTGATATACTCATCAACTTCTTCTTTAGTCATACCGATACCGTTATCAATGATCTTGATTGTCTTATCGTTAGCAGAAAGCTTAATCTCAACTTTATAATCAATATCGTCTGGAGCTTCATATTCTCCAATCATTGAAAGCTTCTTGAGTTTAGTGATAGCATCGCATGCATTAGAAACTAACTCTCTATAGAAGATATCATGGTCAGAATACATCCATTTCTTGATTATAGGGAAAATATTCTGACTGTTAATAGATAAATTACCATGTTCTTTTGACATAATATTTCACTCTCCAATCTATATAGTATTAAACTAAGTGTTAATTTAATACACGAATAAACAGAAGTCAAGCAAAAACTAGCACTCAAAGGTAAAGAGTGCTAACAAAAAACCGTCTGTGCATGTAAACAGGCGGTTTTGCGGGATTTATTAAATAATTCTAAATTATTCTTCATATGAAATATCAGCATCAGATAAGAAGTTGAGAATATATTTTTCAAATGCTTCATCAAGGGAGCGGTCAAGTGTAAATGTACTAAGCGAAGATGCTGTTGTCATGGTTACTGAACCATCCTGATAGCGTACATTAAGAAATAACCCGTTGACACAGCCGGGGTCAAAGTTAAGGTCAGTATCAAGTATCAGCTTTGCAACAACTGCTTCAGGCAGTACAAATGTTATCTTTAAAAGTTCAGGAACTTTCCTGCCCTTAATTATGCTGAATGCGAAAGGCTTAATGTTTTTCCATGATGTATATCTTGCAGAAGGCATGGAATTAAGCTCATCTTCATGGTAAAAGTGGGTGTTGAGCTTTCCATCTATTGTATAACTGCAGCCAGTGCATATATAGGCTTCTGAAAGACACATACCATCAAATGTATCGCTTATCAGAAGTTTATTCATAAATTGCTTTAAATCCTTAATTGTAAGAGAAAGCATAAATCCTCCTTGTTTTGCGAAGCAAAATGCGACTGCCCATGCAGGAGCAGAGGATTTTAGCCTCCTTGTTTTGCAAAATGTATATTGATTATAATATAAAATCAGTCTTTTAGAAATAGCTTTTGAATTATATTTATTATAGCAAAGAGAATTGTTGATATAATACAGAGAATAACAATTCCGAGAACTACATAACTCATCTTGAATACCTGGCTTCCGTATATTATGAGATAACCAAGACCTTTTTTAGCAGCTAAGAATTCACCTATAATTACACCTACAAGACACAGACCGATATTGACTTTCATGTTACTTATAATAATTTTCTTGGAACCGGGGATGATAAGCTTACACAGAATATGCCATTTGTTACCGCCAAGAGTCCGTATCAGAGTGATTTTTTCTTTGTCAATTCCGAGAAAACCTGTGTACAGATTAATTATCATGCCAAATATGGCTACGGATACAGCGGTTATGATAATTGCTTTGGTATTAGTGCCAAGCCATACAATGAGCATAGGTGCAAGAGCTGACTTAGGAAGACTGTTTAATACTACCATAAAAGGTTCAAGACAGTCTGACAGTCCTTTGAAGCACCATAACAATATTGCAAATATAATCCCGACAACTGTAATTATTGCAAATGCGACTATGGTTTCATAGAGAGTTACCCATATATGCATGAATATTACTCCGTCTTTGGCGAGGTCTATAAATGTCTGATACAGCCTTACCGGTGAACTGAATATAAATGCGTTGATAATACCTTTGTCAGCAGAGAATTCCCACAGACCGACGAATCCTAAGAATAATATCAGGCGGGAGAGTGTTACTGATATAGTATACAAACGTTGCTTTATTATGAATTTTTTCTGTAAAGGACTAATATTCATTTTAACACCTCCCTTATTTCATCAAAATATTTCTGGGAAGAAAGAGTATCTCTTGATTCTATATTGATAGTTTTCAGAAGCTTTGCAGGGCGGCTCGTGAGTATTAATACACGGTCGGTCATTGCAATTGCTTCGGATATATCGTGTGTTACTAATATTACGGTTTTCTTCTCACTCCTTAATATATTACATATATCTTCCCTTACTTCGAGTCTTGTCTGATAATCAAGGGCAGAAAATGGTTCGTCTAAAAGTAAAATATCCGGTTTCAGAGCAAGTGTGCGGATAAGTGCTGCACGCTGTCTCATACCTCCGGATAGCTGGGATGGCCTCGCTGATTTGAATTCTGCAAGCTCATATTGCTCTAAGAGATGATTAACATATGCAATGTTTTCAGGCGTTTTTTTGTTATTTATTTCAAGACCTAACATAACATTTTTATAGATACTGCGCCATTCAAACAGATTATCCTTCTGCAGCATATATCCCATCCGGGAGTCCGGATTGTTCTCTGGCGGTCTTATATATATGGTTCCAGATTCAGGCTTTATAAGATCGCATAGCAGAGAGAGCAGTGTGGATTTACCACAACCGGATGGACCGACAATCGAGGTGAAACTTCCGGGTTCTATTTCAAAAGAAAGATCATTGATTACCGGAGTCTCTCCATTTTTATCGTGATAAGAATAATATATGTGATCCAGAGATAGAATTGATTCCAATAGATTGCTCCCATACTATGGTTAATATAATTTATGAAAATTATTGAAAAAAGTGATTATGAAGATTGAATTAGACGCATATAAAGAATATAATAATAACACTAAGGGCATATGAGGGGTACATTATGAACTGCTTAGAAGAGATAATAGCTAATATAAGCACAAAAAGAGTGTTTATACAGACACATAATTTCCCGGATCCTGATGCAATGGCATGTGCATATGGATTGTTTGAACTGCTTAAAGCAAAAGGGGTAGACGCAGAGATTTGTTATAAGGGAAGTATTGATAAAACAGTAACAGCCAAGATGGTAAGACTGCTTGATATTGCAGTTAAAGAATATATGAGTGCAGATAAATTCAGTAAAGAAGATGAGATAATTCTTGTTGATGCCCAGAAAGGTAATTCTAACATTATAGATATGAATGGCCATGAGATTATATGCATAGATCATCATCCTGTATATGAACATGTTGATTATAGATTCTCAGATATAAGACCAGAGGTTGGTGCATGCGCTTCGATTATTGCGTCATATTATTTTGATAATAATATTGAGATGTCAAAGAATGTTGCAACAGCTTTATTGTACGGGATTAAGATGGACACAGCTGATATGCGCAGAGGCGTTTCACAGCTTGATCTGGATATGTTTTATAAGTTGTTTATGAACACTGACAGGACAATTCTTGCAGACCTTGACAGCAGTGTACTGCATTTTGATGATATTAAGGCATATAAGGACGCACTCAGTACGATAGATATAAGAGAAGATGTATGCTTTGCATGTGCAGGTTATGAGTGCAAGGAATCGCTTATAGCGGCAATATGTGATTTTACTCTGACTCTGGATGGGATTAATCTGTCAGTAGTATATTCTCCTAAGAAGGATGGAATTAAGATGTCAATAAGAAGTGCAGGTAAATATCTGTCAGGGGTAATGACAGTTAATGCACTTAAAGGAATAGGAACCGGTGGTGGTCATGATAATATGGCAGGCGGTTATGTTCCATATAAAAAGGAGAATAATGGAAAGGCAAGCGAAGCTGACGTTGTAAGGCTTGAAAAAGAGATTAAAGAGAGATTTATAAGAGAAACATGGAATTAATATAAACCGTCAGTCTGGATATCAGGTTCAGGCTGACGGTTTTGACATTGGTCTGTGTTAATATTTATATATCAATAGTTATCGTATATTAATCTGTATCCTGTCTATAAAATGTCCGAATATTCCTGCATATCCGTCCATTCCGTTATCGGTGGAGTTATCTTTCTGTAAACTGTAATAGTCTCTGTTTACAGGGCTTACTCTGTAGAATGCATAATGATAACCTGATGAATTAATAATATCATCAGGGGTGTAATAATATATCTCAACGGCATCAACAGGTGTGTCATTGCCAGCGTATCCATTATAGTAATCATTAATATCAGTGTTGCGGCTGTCTATGAAACCAAGCCAGCCACTATTTACATGGACTCTGTATTTTATATAGCCGGTATCTGTTGTGACTGCAAGACCGGTAATGCTCTGACCGGATATTCCGGCGTAGTCAGCATTATTCTTAACTATGGGAAGCCAGCGGCCTGTTGAAAGCTTTGTCTGATAGTAAACATTTATATTATTGGATGAACTATCATCGATACGCATAGTTTCACCAGTATTATCATCTTTTTTAACAGAATAATCTGAGTAATATATATTGCCATCATATTCTTCATCTTCGATTTCTACTGCACCAAACTGCCACATGGTACAGTCAAGGCTTGGAGAATCAATTCCCCAGTGCGCAAGCCAGATATTCATCTCTGGGATTGATTTCAGTCTGTCAAGGTCAAGCACATTGGTAAAATAGTTGTAATTGGCATAGACACCGGTTTTATATCCGCTGACACGCATGGCATTAACAAACATTTCGCAGAAATCAGATAGCAGTTCTCCTTCGGAGTAGACATCAAGACCATTTCTTGCTTTATATCCGTCAGCATCTTCCATATCAAACCACACACCAAGCTGAGGCGTTCTGCCTTGAAGAAGTCTTAAGGCGTGGGCAGTTTCGCTTGCTGCGTCATAATAATCCAAAGCATAACTGTACAGATAGACGCCGTAAGGAATTCCAAGCCGTTCACATTCATCCATATTTCTGATGGCAGCAGTGTCGTCCTGTGACTGGATATCGCTGCCATATCCGATACGGATAATTGCGCCTTCAATATAGTTTTTCATATTATCCCACTGAATAAAACCGTTGTAACTGCTCACATCTATTACCACAGCATATATATCTGCCGGAAATGACATGAACAGGCATAAAGAAGCAATAATTGCAATATATATTTTGATAATTTTCTTCATTCACATTCCCCTTTCTTTTAATGTTCTAATATAGAATATTCGAAAGATGATGGAGAGTGCGGAGGGAAGGTGATGCACAGTGTAGCGTGAAACTGAAGCGTGGCGGATTGGACGTTGAAGCGGAGGAAGGCACGGAAGAAGTCCAAAAAGGAAGTCAAAGAGTGGCAGATTGGACGTTGAAGTGGAGTAAGGCACGGATGAAGTCCAAAATAGGAATGTATGCGTGCAAAAATGGACTTTATGATGCATAACAGCATTCATAAAGTCCATTAGTTACAAAGCCACCTGCCGGAATCGAACCGGCGACCTTTTCATTACGAGTGAAACGCTCTACCGACTGAGCCAAGGTGGCATGTCTGTCTGCCGATATTGTGGCGACGAACATCAATTATTATATATATTAATTCTTTTTTTGTAAAGTCGTTATTTCACGGATATATAAGCCTGACATGATGAATAATAATTCTCTATACGGACAATTATAGATTAAGAACAGATAACTAGCAACAAAGAAGGAGGCAGCCATGAACACAATAGGTAATGATGAATCGGACAACAAGAAACCAGACAACAAGAAACCAGACAATGAGATATCAGACAACGAGAAATCCAACAACGGGAATACCGCAGATGACTACAAAGATGGTGCTGTCACGAAAAATGCTCTTCAGGTGATAACAATTATTGGAGAGATAGAAGGGCACGATAATCTTCCCGCAACAAGCAAAGCAACAAAGTATGAACATATGCTGCCTAAGCTGGCGGAGATTGAGATGGATAAAGATATTAAAGGTGTACTTTTTATTATGAATACAGTCGGTGGGGATGTCAGTGCGGGACTGGCACTGGCTGAGATGATTGCCTCAATGAAAAAGCCGACAGTTTCTTTAATAATAGGCGATTCACATAGTATCGGGGTTCCGCTTGCAGTAAGTACAGATTATTCATTTATAGTGCCAACAGCTACAATGATAATACACCCTGTAAGGATGAACGGAACACTTATCGGAGTACAGCAGACTTATGACTATTTCGAACGCATTTCTGACAGGATAACTTCGTTCATTGCAGACCACAGCAGGGTGAGCAAGGAAAGGGTTGAAGAAATGATGGTGGATACGACACAGCTTTCTAAAGACTTAGGAACAGTGCTGGTGGGTAGACAGGCTGTTGAAGAAGGTTTAATATGTGAAGTAGGAGGAATCAGCGATGCACTTGCAAAGCTGGATTCACTGATTGATAAATAATAACGCAATAAGGGGAAATTATGAAATGTAATATATGCCCAAGAGCCTGCAATGTTGACAGGAGTGTTAACAAAGGCTTTTGCGGAATGACTAATGATATATATGCGGCAAGAGCCGCTCTACATATGTGGGAAGAGCCATGCATATCAGGTGAACATGGAAGTGGGGCAGTGTTCTTTTCAGGGTGTACATTAAGGTGCATATTCTGTCAGAATTCTGAGATTGCTGCGGCACAGGTTGGAAAGAAGATAACAGTTGACAGGCTTTGTGACATTTTTCTTGAACTTCAGGACAAATGTGCCAACAATATCAATCTCGTAACTGCAACACATTTTGTACCGCAGGTTGCAGAAGCACTAATTAAGGCAAAGAATAAAGGACTTGTGATACCTGTTGTATACAATTCAAGTGCTTATGAGAATGTAAGCACAGTTAAGATGCTCGACGGATTAGTGGATGTATATCTTCCAGACATGAAATATATTGATAGCAGGCTTTCAGCAGAGTACTCGAAAGCACCGGATTATGCAGATGTGGCTAAAGCTGCAATACATGAGATGGTCAGACAGACCGGAAAGCCGGAATTCTTTATAGAAGATGATGAACTCGTGAAGAGCGGAAGAGTTGAAGCTGGGATTATGAAAAAAGGCGTAATTGTAAGGCATCTTGTACTTCCGGGAACAACTAAAGATTCCAAGGCAGTTATAAAGTATCTTTTTGATACATATGGTGATGAAATATACATAAGCATAATGAGCCAGTATACGCCATTTGAGAGACTAAAAAAACATCCACTCCTGTCGCGTAAAGTGACAAGAAAAGAATATAATTCTGTGGTAGATTATGCGATAGACTGCGGAATCAATAATGGATTTATTCAGGAAGGCGATGTGGCAGAGGAAAGCTTCATTCCTGAATTTGACTATGAAGGCATATGATTATATAATCGTAACAGAATTATTACAAATGTATTGTGTATTGGCGGGATTAATATATGGAGAATAAGCATGGGCACATAGAGCAAAACAGCGCCAGAATATGGCAGATTGGCTTGTTTTCTCTTAATAATACATCAACTAATCTGTTTCTTGCCATGATGGGATATGTCTCATATTATGCTAATGGAATAGCAGGTCTTTCGGTTGTCCTTATCTCGGTTATTCTTACGGGAATGAGAATATTTGATGGCGTGACAGATCCGGTGATAGGATATTTTATAGATAAAACCAATGGAAAATACGGCAAATTCCGGCCTTATATTGTTATAGGATACTTACTCATGGCAATTAGCAGTCTTATTCTGTTCTTTACTACAAGCCTTGTTCCGGTTATTTTAAGACCATTTTATTTTATAATTGTGTATTCAGTATATATAATCGGATATACATTTCAGACGGCAGTAGTAAAGTCTGGACAGTCGGTAATTACTAACGACATGAAGCAGAGACCTATGATAACATTTTTTGACTCAACATTTATAATGTTCGCACATGGTCTGGTTGCTTTTTATGTTTCTGTGTATCTTATTGAGAAATACAAGACATTCCAGTCGCAGGCACTTTTCTCAGAATTTGTTATTACTGTTGTAATCGTTGCCGGGATATGCTCTGCACTTGCGGTAGTAGGAATATGGAGCAAGGATAATGTTAAATATTTCAAGCTGGAGGAAGATAAGAAACAGCAGATACATTTCAGAGATTATGTTACTATAATTAAGCACAACAAGCCAATCAGAATGCTTGTTATAGCAGCAGCATCTAACAAATTCGCACAGATGGTATATGGCAATTCAACAGTTCTTGTAATGCTTTATGGAATTCTGATGCAGAATTATCCGCTTGCTGGTATAATTGGAATAATTGTAGGTATTCCCAACTTAGGAATAATATATCTTGGCATTGAACATGCCAAGCGATGCGGACAGAAGAAGACACTTGTAAGGTCAACATATCTTGCAATTGTTTTTCAGACGATACTTATGCTCATGATGATATTTACTGATCTTACCAAAGTATCATTAAAGCATATTAATTTTATTACGGTTGCATTCCTGCTTGTATTTACGTTGCTTAATGGAGTGAAATCAATATCTAATAATATAGTTGTTCCTATGATTGCTGACTGTACTGATTATGAATATACACTGAGCGGACATTTTGTGCCTGGAATAATGGGTGCACTGTTTTCTTTCATTGACAAATCATTTTCAGCACTTGGAACAGGATTTGTAGGAATTGCACTGGCGATAGCGGGGTATTCTAAAGTTTTTCCGCAGGTGGAGGACCCACTGACACCACAGCTTAAGTTTCTGACAATATTTTTCTATTGTATGATTCCGATAATTGGTTGGATTGTGACAATATTTATAATGAGATTCTATAAGCTGGATAAGAATACCATGAAGGGCTTGTATAAGAAATAGAGTGGAGAGTGGAATATGCTTATTAATAAAGGTAATCCAATGCTGATGGGATGCAGCAGATATAAGGACGGATATAATTTTACATATGAGGCAGAATGTGAAAATGCAGCTCTGCTGATTTTTGATGCTCATATGAAGCTTAAAGAACGTATAGAACTTGATTCATCAATGAAATGTGGCAACATATTTTCAGTATATGTATGTGACAGGAAGCTGGATACATGTTTCTACTGCTATGAGATAGATGGCTTAATGTATCTTGATCCATATGCAAAGGCGATAACGGATTGCGGAAGATTTGGACAGATGGACGAGGAAGATGTGTATCTGGCTGCGATTGATGTGGCAGATTATGACTGGGAAGATGACAGACCACTTAATTATGATTACAGCGACTGTATATTCTACAAAATGAATGTCAGGGGATTTACTAAGAGCAGGACATCAAAGGTCAGTGATAAAGGCACATTTGCAGGAATAGTGAATAAGATACCATATCTTAAAGAACTTGGAATTACAACTCTTGAGTTACAGCCTGCATATGAATTTGATGAAATAGGCCGTTTTCCACAGCTGACTGATACGATAATGTCAAAATACGGAGCCGGAACACATTACAGCGTGGATAAGAATACGCGGAAAATTAATTACTGGGGATATGTTGGAGGATTTTATTTCGCACCTAAGGCATCATATTCTTCAATTGCTTCAAAGCATCCGGGGGTATTTAGGGATTATACAGTTGAATTTAAGAATATGGTTAAAGAACTGCACAGAAATGGCATTGAAGTCGTTATGGAAATGTTTTTTACTGACGAAAGTACGGGCTTTATATTGCAGTGTGTAAGATACTGGGTTACTGAATATCATATTGACGGAGTTCATGTGTACTGTGATGAGTCTGCTCTTAAGGCACTTTCACAGGACGCACTTTTAGCGGATACCAAGATTATAACTGTATACTGGAATGGCAAAACCGGAACGAAGAAGCATATGGCTAATTATAATAATGATTTCCAGAATATTGTGCGCCGCCTGTTAAAGGGTGACGAGAATATGCTTGGAGAATTTGCAGCTATATCAAGAAAGAATGAAGCAAACAGTGCAAGTATTAATTATATTGCCAACAACAATGGATTTACTCTTAATGACCTTGTAAGCTATGACAGAAAGCATAATGAGCTTAATGGTGAGAATAACAGGGATGGCGAGGATTTTAATTTCAGCTGGAACTGTGGCGAGGAAGGTTCGACAAGAAAGAGAAAGATTAAAGAACTAAGAATGCGTCAGATTAAAAATGCACTGGTATTTGTTTTCTTGTCGGCAGGTACTCCGCTTATACTTGCCGGAGACGAGTTTGGCAATTCACAGAACGGTAACAATAATCCGTATTGTGTTGACAGTGAACTTTCATGGGTTAACTGGAAGGAAACTAAAGAGGGAAAAGAAATTCTTGAATGGACAAAGGCTCTTATACAATTCAGACAGAATAATAAGATACTTCATATGCCGCAGTCGCTTACTTTAAGTGACAGGATATCATGTGGCTACCCTGATATATCATATCATGGAACTAATGCGTGGTATGCACAGATGAATACATATGACAGACATTTAGGAATTATGTATTCATGTATATATGGGGATGAAGAAGACCACAGTCTGATATATGCTGCATATAATATGCACTGGGAGAATCACAGCTTTGCACTTCCTAAGATTAATGGTACATGGAAGGTTGATATGAGTTCTAATGTATCAGGTGCTGTGATTGAAGATAATAACAGAAGTGTATGTGTTGAGCCACGGAGCGTTGCAATACTCACAGGAACATATGAAATTCCTGCTAAAAAGGAGAAGTAATGGATATAAAGAAGCTTGCAGATGTCAAAGACAGATTTGCAGATTACGAGAAGATATTTAATTCAGGTGATTATGATAAAGCAGCAGATATATTATCTGCAATACTTGAAAGAATAGAAGAGTGTACGGACGAGCGTAAAGCTGGAACTATGGATGATACATTTGTGAAAAAATCGGACATGGATAAAAGACCTATATATATAAGCCTTAATCATGTTATGGAATATTATGTGTACGCATGTTATTTTGAACCGGAAACGGATGTGCTGTGTACAGAGCTGCCTGTTGGAGAGTACTACAGGACTTATGGCAGTCTGTGCCTGAAGTTATCGAAGTTTCGCAGAGCTGAGGATGCATTTAAGAAGGCTATATGCTGGAATCCTGTTGACCTTGATTCATATCTTGGACTTGCAGAATGTTATAAGAATCTTAATATGCTGTCGAGATATCTTGATGTTACAAAGCAGGCATACAGATTCTGCTGCAGCCGCGCAACGATGGCAAGATATTACAGAAATATGGGATTTTATTATGTTGCCAGGTATAATACTGAGGCGGCAAGAGTGTGCTACACCTACAGCAATATATATTATAAGACAGATAATGCTGATAATGAACTTAAGTATCTTGAGCAGGCATTAAATGACAAGACACCGGAATATTCTGTTAAACAGATGCAGGAAATACTTGATAAGAATGAGGTGGAACCAGGACCTGACTCTAAGACAATAGGAATTATATACAGAGTCGGTGAACTTATGATGAATGATAAAGATTACAGTCTGGCAAGAGACTGCTTTTCAATTGTTTATGATATAACACAGGAAACACAGTTAAAGACATTGCTTGATGAATTAGATAAAGATCTGGAGGATAACAATGCTTGATAAATCTTATGATGGAATAATATTTGACCTTGACGGTACTATGTGGGATACAAGAAAGCCAATATGTGAGGCGTGGAATATAATACTTTCTCGTCATGAAGAGATTCACAGAACACCAATTGTCGAGACTGACCTTAACGACTGTATGGGACTTCCGATGTACGACATAGCTGCAAAGCTGTTTCCACAAGAACAGGAACAGGTAAGAAATGCACTTATGGACGAGCTGTGTACATTTGAGAATGGCTATCTTGCTGAAAGAGGTGGAATTCTTTATCCACAGCTTGCAGAAACTCTTTATACACTAAGCATGAAATATCCATTGTACATTGTGAGCAATTGTCAGGATGGTTATATTGAAAGTTTTCTTACAGCACACCTTATGTCCGATTTCTTCAAAGATACTGAATGCTGGGGAAGGACATTTTTATCAAAGGGAGAATCTAATAAGATACTTATGGAAAGAAATGGTCTTAAGAATCCTGTATATGTTGGTGATACAGCAGGTGATGCAAAGTCTGCCAAAGATGCGGGCATAGATTTTATATATGCTGAGTATGGATTTGGAGACGTATCCAAAGACTGCTATGTTGCTAAGATAGAGAGCTTTGCAGAGCTTGCAGAGATATTGTAGGATGGGTTTTAAGCTGGAGAGTACTTTGGGGCTTAAAGCTGTGTTATGATATGTAGAGAGCTGGGCTGGGATAGGCTGAGAACTGTGCCAGAATATGTGAAGTTTGGAAAAGACCTACGCAAGATAGAAATATGTGGTTTGTATTTGATGTTTTATACATAGTATATCTGGTTCAGACAATTGTTAATATCAGGAAATTTTAAGCTTTTGTGCTTGACGGCAGATAAACATAGTGCTATTATAGGTGGCAGTTAAATATTTAAAGTCGATGATCAAAAGAGTACTTTCGGAAGGTACATCACAGAGAGCTGGCGGTGGTGGAATGTCAGCATGGAGAGCCGTAAGGAATGGGTTTGTGAGATGCGTAGATGAATTAGCAGTAGTTTACGACGCGGCCTCGCGTTACAGGGGAAGGATATATTAATTGTATCTGATAATGAGTTGAGCATACAGGTGGCATATCCGGTAAGGAGTGCCACCTTTTTTATTAATATTACAAGTATGTTCATAAATAAGGGTGGCACCACGGTAATTCGTCCCTGACAGGAATCTGTAATATACAGGTTTCTGTCAGGGACATTTTTTGTAAGCAGCAAGTCATGCGAACAAGAATAAAGCTTGCTTTAATTCTTGTTCATATGACGAGCGCCAGTAATGAACAACGAAGGACGAAGTCCGTGAGTTGTGAATTACCAGGGCTTGGGAGTGCCGAAGGCACGGAAAGACCTGGCTTACAAAAAAGTATGTAAGCAGCAGGCGCCAGTAATGAACAACGAAGGACAGGGAGGAACTATGAAACGAAGATTAAGAGCTTATAAGAAGACGGTAAGTATTGTTAATGAGAAAGCTATTGAACTATACAAAGGACTAGGAATTGAAAAGAAGGGATTTCTTCTTGAAGGAACTGACAAGGAAAGCGGACAGTATACTTTTATGGGAGTTGAACCGAATGAGATAATTCAGTCAGATAAGAACAGCCTTGTTATTACAAGAAAAGATGGCAGTAGAGAGGTAAGAGAGGGTAATCCTCTTATAAGACTTAAAGAGTATTTTGATGAATTCGAGATAGTAAAGGAGCCAGGAGAACTTGATTTCCTCGGAGGTCTTGTTGGAAGTCTTGGATATGATTATATAAGATACACAGAAGTCCTTCCTGATGATAATCCTGATGAGATAGGAATTGAGACAATACAGCTTATGCTTGCAGACAAGTTCATTGCTATCAATCATACAGCGGAAACATTCACAGCAGTAGTGCTTGGAGAGGATTCAGAGGAAGGCAGGATTAAGGCTTTAAAGGAAGCGGAGGAGCTCATAAAGACTGCAAGAGAGGGCGTAGATAAGTTTAAGGATGATAAGCCTGATATGTCACTTGAAGGTGTGATATTGAAAAAATCGGACACGCTTGAAGAATATAGCAAGAAGGTTAATAAGATTAAGAATTACATAAAAGAAGGTCATATATTCCAGACTGTTCTTTCGCAGAGATGGACAATAAAGACGGGACAGAGCGGTTTTAATCTCTATGAAAAATTAAGAGAACTTAATCCTTCACCATATATGTATTACTTTAATTTCGGAGATTTTGAGATAATCGGAAGTTCACCGGAAATGATTGTAAAGCAGTCAGACAATAAAGTATATACATGTCCTATAGCAGGCACAAGAAAAAGAGGAGCAACAAAGGAACAGGATATTGCTTTAGAGGAAGAACTTCTTGCAGATGAGAAGGAGAGAGCAGAGCATGTAATGTTAGTTGACCTTGCACGTAACGATATGGGTAAGATAAGTGAGATAGGAACAGTCAAGGTTGACCAGTTCATGAATATCCAGAGATATTCACATGTTATGCATATTGTTTCGCTTGTTGAGGGGAGAAAGAATGGAGAATATCATCCACTTGACCTCGTATCATCATTCCTTCCGGCGGGCACATTAAGCGGTGCACCTAAGATAAGAGCAATGGAAATCATAGATGAGCTTGAGACAGTAAGAAGAGGTCTGTATGGAGGAGCTACAGGATATCTTGATTTCGGTGGTAATATGAACTTCTGCATTACAATCAGGACTATGATTAAGAAAGGCGATAAGGTATATCTTCAGGCAGGTGCAGGAATTGTTGCTGATTCAAAGCCTGAGATGGAATATCAGGAGTGCTGCAATAAAGTAATGGCACTTGCAAAGACACTTGTTAAGGAGGAACATTTATGATTCTGCTGATTGATAATTATGACTCATTTACATATAACCTGTATCAGTTTATTGGAATATTTAACAGTGATATTAAGGTTGTAAGAAACGATAAGATAACAATTGAGGAGATAGAGGAGCTTGACCCTGAATCAATAGTTGTATCTCCTGGCCCTAAGAGCCCTAAAGATGCTGGAATATGTGTTGATGTAATAAAGCATTTTACAGGAAAGAAGCCGATACTTGGTATATGTTTGGGACATCAGTGCATAGGAGAAGCATTTGGCGCGACTGTTTCTTATGCAAAATGTATCATGCATGGTAAACAGTCTGAAATATACCATGATGGAACAGGAATATTTACAGGACTTGATTCACCAGTAAAGGTTGCAAGATATCATTCACTCGCTATAATTGAAGAAACTTTGCCAGACTGCTTGGAGGTTATTGCCAAGACACAGGATGGAGAAATAATGGCTGTAAAACATAAGGATTATCCGGTGGTCGGATTGCAGTTCCACCCGGAGTCAATATATACAGAGCATGGCAAGAGAATGATTGAGAATTTCGTTAATGGGGTGATTTAATGATATTAGATGTTATTGTAGAGGATAAGTTAAAAAGACTTCCAGAACACAAGAAAAGAATCAGCGAAGAAGAGATGACAAGACTTGCGATTGAGAGCCAGAGAGTGTCACACAGCTTCTATGATGCACTTGCAAAGGGCGGTCTTTCAATTATAAGTGAGTTCAAGAAAGCATCACCAAGTCATGGTAATATGAACAATAAGATTACTCTGGAAGAAAGAATAAAACAGTACGGCGAAAGCGCAGATGCTATTTCATGTCTTACAGAGGAAGATCATTTTAAGGGAAGTACAGAATATCTTAAGCAGATAAGACAGATGACAGACCTTCCGATTATCAGAAAGGATTTCATAATTGATCCATATCAGGTGTATGAAGCAAAGGTAATAGGAGCGGATGCAGTTCTTCTCATTGCTGCGATTCTTGATGACAGTAAATTTAAAGAACTATATGACCTTGCTTACAGTTTAGGACTCGATGTTTTATGCGAGGTTCATAACGAAGAGGAAATGCAGAGAATGCTGAATCTTGATGTGAAGATTATAGGAATTAACAACCGTAATCTTAAGACATTTGAGGTTGACCTTGATACTACGAAAAAACTTGCAGATATGGTTACACCAGAGATGAGAAAAGCTGGAAAACTGCTTGTATCAGAAAGCGGTGTTGCGGATACAGACGATATTAAGGTGCTGGCAAAGAGTGGAGCAGATGCACTTCTTATAGGAACAGTGCTTATGGAAGCACCGAAGCCGGAAGAATTAATATCAGAGTTTAAAGAGGTATATAATGCTGAAAGAAAATGATTCTTTAGTACAGGTTAAGATATGCGGACTTACAAGTATGGATGATGTACACATTATAGAAAAATATGGTGCTGACTATGCAGGTATGGTACTATATTATCCAAAAAGCAGACGCAATATTGACATTACTCTGGCAGCGGTGCTTGTTGCACAATTGAAGAAATCGGACATCAAGAGCGTTGCTGTTGTTGTGTCCCCCGATGTATCACAACTTGAAGCAATACAGAATGCAGGATTTGATTATATACAGATTCACGGTGAATTAAGTGATGATGTGTATAATGCATGCAGTGTCGGGATTATAAGAGCCGTTAACATTAAGCATCAGTCAGAAGAAGATATATATCTGGAGACTAAGCGATGGCGAAGTCTGGATAAAATATATGGACTGCTTTTTGATGCGGGAGTTCCGGGGAGCGGTAAGACATTCGACTGGGAAAGTCTTAAAAAAGCGGACTGTGGTAATAAGAAATTATTCCTTGCAGGAGGACTTACACCAGACAATGTAAAAGCTGCGATAGAAGCAGTAAGGCCTGATGTTGTTGATATAAGTTCGGGCGTTGAATATGATGATGTGTCCGTTAAAGGAAAAGATGAGAGTAAAGTTAAAGCATTTATACAGAATGCAAAATATTAAGAAAAAGAGGTAAAGAGAAAATGGCAGGAAGCAAGTATTATGGACAGTTTGGAGGACAGTATGTTTCAGAGTCACTTATGAATACTCTGGCAGAGCTTGAAAAAGCATTTGATGAGGCAATAAGAGACCCTGAGTTCGCTAAGGATTATATTTATTATCTGCAGGAATATGTTGGAAGGGCAACTCCACTGTATTATGCAGAGAGAATAAGCAAGAAGTACGGAGCAGATATCTTCCTTAAGAGAGAAGATTTGAACCATACAGGAGCACATAAGATTAATAATGTTATCGGTCAGATTCTTCTTGCAAAGAGAATGGGCAAGACTAAGGTTATCGCTGAGACAGGTGCCGGACAGCATGGCGTTGCAACAGCTACAGGCGCAGCACTTTTTGATATGGAGTGTACAGTTTTTATGGGTGCTGAGGATATCGAGAGACAGAAACTTAATGTGTTCAGAATGGAAATGCTTGGAGCAAAGGTTCAGCCTGTAACAACAGGAAGTGCAACACTAAAGGATGCTACTAATGAGGCAATCAGAACATGGGCTGAAAAGGCAGAGGATACATTTTACATCATTGGTTCTGCTGTAGGACCACATCCATATCCTAAGATGGTTAAGGAATTCCAGAGAATTATCAGTACTGAGGCAAGAAAGCAGATTCTTGAGAAGACAGGAAAGCTTCCTGACGCAGTTGTTGCCTGTGTTGGCGGTGGCTCTAATTCAATCGGAATGTTTGCTGATTTCATTAATGATAAAGACGTTGACCTTATTGGTGTTGAGGCAGGAGGCCTTGGTATTGAGACAGGAAAGCATGCATCAGCAATGGCACTCGGACAGGTTGGCGTCCTTCACGGAATGAAGACATATCTTTTACAGGATGAAATCGGTAATATCCAGCTTGCACATTCAATATCAGCAGGACTTGATTATCCGGGTGTTGGTCCGGAACATGCTTATTTAAGAGATTCTGGAAGAGCAAAATATGTTTCAGTAACAGATAAGGAATGTATGGATGCACTTATGGAACTTTGCAGAATGGAAGGAATTATTCCGGCAATTGAAAGTGCTCATGCACTTGCACATGTGTTCAAGATGGCACAGGGTGAATACAAGGGTAAGACAATTATCATGTGTCTTTCAGGCCGTGGTGATAAGGATGTTAATACAGTTCAGAAATATCTTAACGGAGAGGAGACTAACAAGTAATGAATAGAATAGAAGAAAGACTAGCAGCACTTAAGGAAGAGGGCAAGAAAGCATTTATTACATATACAACAGCAGGACTTCCGGATTACGATACAACTAAGAAGATTATGTTTGCACAGGAGAAGGCAGGAATCGATATTATGGAAATAGGTGTTCCTTTCTCAGATCCTATTGCAGATGGTCCAGTGATTCAGGATGCTTCATACAAGGCTATCCAAAATGGTGCTTCACTTGAAGGTACATTTACAATGATGGGTGAGGTAAGAAAAGTTGGTCTTAAAAGTCCGGTTGTATTCATGCTTTACTATAATACTGTATATCATTATGGAGTTGAGAACTTCGTGAACAAATGTATTGAAAATGGTGTAGACGGACTTATCATACCTGACCTTCCATTTGAGGAGCAGGGCGAGATTAAGGGAATCCTTGCAAAGAATGAGAATTCTCCAATTCTTATACAGCTTGTATCTCCGGTATCTAAGGGCAGGATTCCAATGCTTTTAGAAAATGCAAGAGGTTTCGTATACTGCGTTTCACAGATGGGTGTTACAGGAAAGGGTGCTAACTTCCATTCGCAGATAAGAGAATATCTTACAGAAGTTAAGAAAGAATCTAAGATTCCCGTTATGATGGGATTTGGAATAAGAACAGCAGCAGATGTTGCCCCACTTGAAGATATTATTGATGGTGCAATCGTTGGCTCACATTTTATCAAGCTTCTTGAAGCTAATAATTATTCAGAGGAAGCTGCCACAGATTATGTTGCAACATTTAAGAAGGAGCTTAATGCCTAATGGTACCGATATTAGCTAAGCAGGCGCTTGCGCGCAAATGTGAATTCTCTAATGCGAAGATGACTGGTAATTATGAATGTGCCTATGCCCTTGGAGTTGTGTCAGGGGCACTGGCAATTCCTAAAGCGGAAAATGTTACTAATCTTGTGGAATTAAAGAACAAAATTGAGCCACAGTATAAAGCATTATCTTCTGATAATGAGAAAATAAAAAAACTGGTGCTTTTACTGCGTGATTATGAACCTTCCGATATCTTTGATGAGCAGATGATGGAATTATATAACGATGGTTATGCAGACAAAAGCATTAATCTGATGGTCTGATAATAAAGGAATATTAAATAAAATATAAATGCAGATGTTGACTTATATTTACTATTAGAGTATATTTACAAAAGTAACTGAAATTTAACGAAAGTAAGGTGTAATTTGTAATGACTGAGACAATCAACGTTGCTAACATTGATAAAGTACATAAGAATCCAATTGCTGAGCTTGTACAGACGGCATGTCAGTTTGAAAGCCATATTGATATTTCATCAGAAGGCAAGAATATTAATGCTAAAAGCTTAATGGGGATTATGGCATTTGGATTAAGGGACGGAATGTCTGTTACTATTTCAGCTGAAGGCAATGACGCAGATAAAGCTGTAGAAACAATCAAGAAGTTTCTTATTGGGAAATAGTATTTTATTAAGGAGGATGGAAACATGGCAAACATTGAGAAGAAGGAAAACATCGTATTTGGTGATGCTGTAAAGACAGCAGAGGTAAAGCCAGCAGAAGCTAAGACAGCTGTCAAGAAAACTACTAAGACAGCAGCTAAGAAAGCAGTAGCTAAGACAGAGACAACCAAGAAGGCTGTTGAGACAGCAGCAGTTAAGGTTGAAGATGCTAAAGAGACTGTTAAGGAAGCAGCTAAGACTACAACAAAGAAAGTGGCAGCAAAGAAGACAGCAGTTAAGACTACAGCTAAGAAGGCTGTTGCCAAGAAAGAAGCTAAGACTGAGACATTTATCCAGTACAACGATGAGCAGACAGATATGGATGCTGTTTTAAAGAGAGTTGAAGCTGATCTTAAGGCACAGAAGGTAGCAGCTAAAGATATTAAGTTATACATAAAGCCACAGGATGGAGCATGCTATTATGTTGCTGATGGAAAGGTTGCAGGAAGAGTAGATTTATTCTAATTAATAACCAGATTGATATTAGAACGTCGTTTTGATGAGTGATTCATTGAAACGACGTTTTTTATTTATTATGTCATATGACAGATAGATTTTGTTTCGAATTTCCAGTAAAAATATACTTTGAAAAAATCTTAGGAATGTAATATAATATTAATAATTGATACGGATTTAACGAAGAATTGGAAGGAAGTACGGAGAGCATGTTTGAGATTGGTGATAAGGTAGTATACGGAGTTGTTGGAGTGTGCGAGGTTGAAAATATTGATACACCACCTATTAAGGGGATATCAGGGGATTATTATTTTCTTCAGCCGGTATTTGACAGCAAGGGGATTATATATTCACCCGTTGACAGCAACAAGGTTATGATAAGAAGCATTATGACTGTTAAGGAATGTGACAAGTTAAAGGAAAGAGCCAGAAATTGTAAGAAAGATGGAGAACTTTCAGAAAAGGTTACACCTATGCAGTATGATGAACATATGAAATCTCAGGATGCTTTAAAGCTTATGCATCTGATTCGTGCATTATATGTCATTAAGAATGAAAGAGCTAAGGATTTAAGAAAGATGAAATCAGCAGACAGCAGGATGCTGCTTGCAGCAAGAAAGCTTCTGTATGGTGAATTTGCAGCTGCCTATAATCAGGCTTTTGATGAAGTTGCTGAAGAGATGGATGCATATTTATCGGTAGATTAACTGGACTGAATTAAGAATTATATAGGAATATTTGTATGAAAGATTTAACTAAGGGAAGTATAACGAAACTTATATTCTGGTTTGCATTGCCGGTGTTTATAGGTTCGCTGCTTCAGATGACTTATAATCTTGTGGATACCAAGATTATAGGGTATGTATTAGGAGAAAGTTCACTGGCGGCTGTAGGTTCTACTAACTCAGTGAACACCCTTGTTATAGGCTTTTTACAGGGACTGACTAATGGATTTGCTGTTATTGCTGCACAGTTTTTTGGGGCAGGAGATACAGCTAATTTTAAGAGGACAGTTGCAGGTTCGTTCAAATATGGAATTATGATATCAGCAGGTCTGACAGTGGTTGTGCTGATATTTTTACGACCTCTTCTGAAAGTACTTAATACACCAGAGGATTTGTTAAAGGAAGCCTATGATTATATATTTATAATATTTGCAGGCATGACAATACTTATGCTTTACAATGTCTGTGCAGCCCTGTTAAGGTCGATAGGAGATTCGTTTACTCCACTTATTTTTTTAGGGATATCAGTTGTACTTAACATTGGGGGAGATTTATTTTTCCTTAAGGTTATACCTATGGGAGTAAGGGGCGCAGCGGTTGCAACAGTGCTTTCGCAGCTCATAGCACTTATAGCGTGTCTTGTGTATTCACTTAAGAGATATGACATACTGTGGATTGAAAAGAAAGATTTTAAGACTGATGCCAGTCTGTGTGGAAAACTTATGTCAACAGGCTGTTCCATGGGCTTTATGAGCAGTCTTGTATCAATTGGCTCTGTTACATTGCAGAGTGCAATCAATTCATTTGGACAGGATATAATACTTGCCCATACAACGGCAAGAAGAATTTCAGAGCTTTTTATGATGATGTTCGGTGTGCTTGGAACTACTATGGCAACCTTTTGCGGACAGAATCTTGGAGCAGGAAAGTATGAAAGAATAAGAAAGGGCATATTAACATCTATTCTTATGGGATGGGTATGGTGTGTGTTATGTGTAATCACATCTTATACGGTAGTTCCTGCATTTGTTAAAATGCTTATAAGTTCGGATAATAGAAAAGTAATAGATACAGCAACACTATATTTAAGAGTGGATTCGCTGCTTTATTTTGTGACAGCGATGATAACTATCATAAGAAACTCACTGCAGGGAATAGGCGACAGGCTTACTCCTATCATATCAAGTGGGATTGAGCTTGCAGGAAAGGTTGTTATAACATTTACACTTGTTCCGTTTATGGGATACTGGGGTGTTATTGTTTCAGAGCCTATAGTATGGGTTCTGATGGTTATTCCGCTTATTGTGCAGTTAATAAAGAATCCGGCATTTGCCAGAGGAAAGAATAACGGAGGATGATTTATGGCAGAGAATACTAAGAATGTTGAATTTAAGAATCCACATCCTGAGCTTCCTGTAAGAGAACCGATTCTTAAGCTTGGAAAGATCATTACTGACAGGGCAGCAATAAAGCTTGGATTGGAGAAGCTCACAGCAGATGACCCTGAGTACTGGGGACTTGCAGCAATCTGTACTGATGAGATGGCTGAGGTTGCATTAAAGATGGGAGTGCGTAAGCCAAAGACACTTCCTGAACTTGTTAAGATTACAGGTATGGATGAGAAGTATCTTGAGGAGCTTCTTAATAAGATGGCTTTTAACGGTGTAATCGAGTATAACTGGGAGAATCCAAAGCACGAGAAACAGTATGTGCTTCCTATGTTTGTTCCTGGAAGTGCGGAATTTGCCAATATGAATGATACTGTCTTAGAGGAACATCCTGAGATGGGAAGATTCTTTGAACGTATGAGCCGTATTCCTCTTGAGGGACTTACACATATGGTTCCACCAGGAGGTGCCGGAATCGGCATGCATGTCATTCCTGTACAGAAGGAAGTTGATATGTGTAATGAAGCCATCTCGCTTGAGAAGATTTCATACTGGCTTGATAAATACGAGGGCAAATATGCAGCAAGCCCATGTTCATGCCGTAAATCAAGAAAGACATTTGATGAGGGATGTGCAGATGATCCTGCTGACTGGTGTGTTGCTGTAGGTGATATGGCTGATTATGTCGTTGAGACTGGCAAAGGCGGAAGATACATCACTAAGGAAGAAGCACTTGAGATTTTCAAGAAGGCAGAGGATAACGGATTTGTTCACCAGATAACTAATATTGATGGTGAAGATAAGATATTTGCTATATGTAACTGTAATGTTAATGTCTGTTATGCGCTCAGGACATCACAGCTTTTCAATACTCCTAATATGTCACGTTCAGCATATGTTGCACATGTCAACAAGCAGAACTGTGTTGCATGTGGACGCTGTGTTGAATACTGTCCTGCAGGTGCATTGTCTCTTGGACAGAAGCTTTGCAGAAAGGACGGCTCAGAGGTTACATATCCTAAGATGCCGCTTCCTTCAGAACAGAAGTGGGGCAGACACATGTGGTCAGAGGACTACAGGGACAAGAACAGAATCAATACACATGAGTCAGGAACTGCTCCATGTAAGACAGCCTGTCCAGCCCACATTGCTGTACAGGGCTATTTAAAGATGGCTGCACAGGGAAGATATCAGGATGCACTCGCTCTTATCAAGAAGAACAATCCACTTCCTGCAATATGTGGTTATGTCTGTAACAGGCGTTGTGAAGACGCATGTACAAGGGGAACTATTGATGAGTCAATTGCTATTGATGAAGTTAAGAAATATATAGCAATGTTAGATATCAATGCAGAGACAAGATATGTTCCAGAAAAGGTTGTTCCTGCAACTAAGGGATATTTTGACGAGAAGGTTGCGATTATAGGAGCAGGTCCGGCTGGTATTTCATGTGCATATTACCTTGCAGAGAAAGGCTATACTAATGTGACTGTATTCGAGAAGAATAAAGAACCTGGCGGTATGGTTGTATATGGTATTCCTTCATTTGTTATGGAGAAGAATATCGTACAGGCAGAGATAGATGTATTACGGGCTATGGGTGTTGAGATTAAATGTGGTGTTGAAGTAGGTAAGGATATCACAATCGCACAGCTTCGCGAACAGGGCTATAAAGCATTTTATATTGCAGTTGGATGTCAGGGCGGTAGAAAGACTGGCGTTGCCGGAGAAGATGCTAAGGGAGTTATGACTGGCGTTGAGCTTCTCCATATAACAACTGATGATGAAAGCTATAAGCTTACAGGTGACACAGTAGTCATTGGCGGTGGTAATGTTGCCATTGATGTATCTAGAACAGCAATACGTTGTGGTTCACCTAAGGTTTCACAGGTATCTCTTGAGACAAGAGACATTATGCCAGCACTTCCAGAAGAGATTGAGACTGCTGAATCAGAAGGTATCAATATTATTGGTGGCTGGGGACCTAAAGAAATCCTTACAGAAGATGGCAAGGTTACAGGCATCGTATTTAAGAAATGTACTTCTGTTAAGGATGGTGATGGAAGATTCAATCCACAGTACGATGAGAATGAAACTATGACAATAGAATGCAGCAATGTGATAATGTCTGTCGGACAGGCAATTGAATGGGGCAGCCTTCTTGAGGGTACTAAGGTTGAATTCTGGCATGGTAATTATCCTGTTGCTGACAAGGTTACATATCAGACAGCAGAGCCAGATATCTTTGTCGGTGGTGATGTATATACAGGTCCTAAATTCGCTATTGATGCTATTGCGGCAGGTAAGCAGGGGGCTATATCTATTCACCGATATGTACAGCCACACAGCTCACTTACAATAGGCAGGGATCCTAACTATTATGTTGAACTTGATAAGGATGATTACAGCGTTGAGAAGTATGACAATACAGGCCGTCAGCGACCAGCTAAGAAGTCAGGAGTTGATAAGCTGTCATTCAGAAGTGATGCAGGTGTATTCACAGAGGAACAGGTTAAGAAAGAAACTGCAAGATGCTTGGGCTGTGGTGCAACAATCGTTGATGAGAACCAGTGCGTAGGCTGTGGTATCTGTACAACAAAGTGTGAGTTTGATGCTATACATCTTCAGAGAGACTTGCCAGAGTGTTCTACAATGAGAAGAAGTGAGGATAAGCTTAAGTACATTCTTCCATATGGTGCAAAGCAGGCAATTAAGATTAAATTCAAAAAGAAAAAGGACTAAAATGTATGCATGAATTGGGCGTAGTATTTCACATAATAGATGACCTCAAAGCAGTAGCTTCAGATAATGATGTTTCAAGCATATCTAAAGTTACAATTGAGCTTGGTGAAGTATCAGGAGTCGTAGAAGAATATCTTACAGACTGCTGGAAGTGGGCTTGCAAGAAAGAAGAACTTGTAAAGGACTGTGAGATGGAAGTCGAGATAATTCCGGGTATAACTTACTGTGAGGACTGCGGGGAAACTTATGAGACTGTGAAATACGCCAAAGTCTGTCCGAACTGTGGCAGTAAGCACACATATCTTATTCAGGGCAATGAATTTAATATTAAGCAGATTGAAGTTCCTGAATAAAATGCTTGCATTTTTTTCTGTCAGATATTAAGATAGAAAAGAATTTTATATTTAAAGGCATTGAAAAAGAGGAGTACATATCCTTATCCGACAGAGAGAACCGTTCACTGGCTGGAAGATGGTTCAGGTAATAATGATATGGAAGGTAGCTTTGGAGCCGCATGGCTGAACTGTTGATTTAAGTAGGCTGTGACGTATTCCGCGTTAAGGAGTAATGAGGATTATCACAAGATAATTAAACAAAGGTGGTACCGCGTTAATAAGTTTATTTACGCCCTTTGCAGAGTATATGCCCTGCAAAGGGCTTTTTTGCGCGAGCAGCGATGAGAGAAGTCATGGAAAGTTCGCAGTCGTGCTTGCACGAACTGAGAACTTTGTATGGGCTCTCGAGGAGCGCCGCGACAATGCCAGAATGAAATTCTGGCATATGAGCTGCGAGCACATAATTGGGAAAGAACCCGGAATGCAATATTAAAAAGGAGATTAATTATGAGCAAGGAATTGGAAAAGAATTATAATCCGTCTGAAATCGAAGACAGATTATATCACAAGTGGCTTGAAAAGAAGTATTTTCATGCAGAAGTAAACAGAGATAAGAAACCATTTACTATTGTTATGCCACCACCTAATATTACAGGTAAGCTGCATATGGGTCATGCGCTTGATAACACTATGCAGGATATTATCATCAGATTCAAGAGAATGCAGGGCTATGAAGCTCTCTGGATTCCTGGAACTGACCATGCTTCAATCTCAACTGAGGTTAAGGTTACTAATGCTCTTAAGGAAGAAGGAATTGACAAGCATGAGCTTGGAAGAGAGGGCTTCTTAAAGAGAACATGGGAATGGAAGAAGGAATATGGTGGAACTATCACAAGCCAGTTAAAGAAGATTGGTTCATCATGTGACTGGGACAGAGAGAGATTCACTATGGATGAAGGCTGTTCTAAGGCTGTTCAGGAAGTATTTATCAAGCTCTATGAGAAAGGACTTATATACAAGGGCTCAAGAATTGTTAATTGGTGTCCGGTATGTAATACTTCTATATCAGATGCAGAGGTTGAGCATGAGGAGCAGGCAGGACATTTCTGGCATATCAACTATCCTGTAGTTGGAGAGCCGGGAAGATATGTTGAGATTGCAACAACAAGACCAGAGACATTACTTGGAGATTCAGCTTTAGCTGTTAATCCAGATGATGAAAGATACACAGACCTTGTTGGAAAGGAAGTTGAACTTCCACTTACAGACAGAACAATACCTATTATTGCAGACCCTTATGTTGATAAGGAATTTGGTACAGGTGTAGTTAAGATTACTCCAGCACATGACCCTAACGATTTTGAGGTTGGTAAGAGACATAATTTACCAGAGATTAACATTTTAAATGATGATGCTACAATCAATAATCTTGGCGGCAAGTATGCAGGCATGGACAGATATGAAGCAAGAAAGGCTATGGTAGCTGACCTTGATGCACTTGGACTTTTAGTAAGAGTTGAAGACCATACACACAATGTTGGTACTCATGACAGATGTAAGACAACTGTTGAGCCAATGATTAAGCAGCAGTGGTTCGTTAAGATGGACGAGCTTATCAAGCCTGCTGTTGAGGGCGTTAAGAATGGTGATATTGAACTTATCCCTGCTTCTATGGATAAGACATATTATAACTGGACAGACAATATCAGAGACTGGTGTATTTCAAGACAGCTCTGGTGGGGACACAGAATTCCTGCATACTACTGCAAGGATTGTGGTGAGATGACGGTTTCAAGAGAGACTGTATGTACATGCCCTAAGTGTGGAAGTGCTAATGTTGAACAGGATCCGGATACACTTGATACCTGGTTCTCATCAGCATTATGGCCATTCTCAACACTTGGCTGGCCAGATAAGACACCTGAACTTGACTACTTCTATCCTACAGATGTGCTTGTAACAGGATATGATATTATATTCTTCTGGGTAATCAGAATGATATTCTCAGGATATGAGCATATGGGCAAGAAGCCATTTGGCAAGGTATTATTCCACGGCCTTGTAAGAGATGACCAGGGAAGAAAGATGAGTAAGTCATTAGGAAATGGTATTGATCCGCTTGAGGTTATTGATAAATATGGTGCAGATGCATTAAGATACACTCTTATCACAGGAAATGCACCTGGTAATGATATGCGTTTCTACTGGTCAAGAGTTGAGGCTAGCCGTAACTTTGCTAATAAGGTATGGAATGCTTCAAGATTCATTATGATGAATGACCCTGACAATAAGATAAAAGCTACAGATGCAAGACCTGCTAACTTAACAGATGCTGATAAGTGGATTCTTTCTAAGATGAATGGACTTATCAAAGAAGTTACAGATAATATGGAGAAGTACGAACTTGGTATTGCTGTTGCCAAGCTTAACGACTTTATCTGGGAAGAATTCTGTGACTGGTATATTGAGATGGTTAAGCCAAGACTTTACAATGATGCAGACGAGACAAAGACAGCAGCTATCTGGACATTAAAAACTGTTCTTATAGATGCACTTAAGCTGCTTCATCCATATATGCCATTCATTACAGAAGAAATATTCTGCAATATTCAGGACGAGGAAGAGTCAATCATGATTTCTTCATGGCCTGTATATGATGAAGCTAACAACTTCGCAGCAGAGGAGAAGGCTATTGAGACAATTAAGGAAGCTGTACGTAACATAAGAAATCTTCGTGCAGACATGAATGTCGCTCCTAGCCGTAAGGCACTTGTATATGTTGTTTCAGCAAGTGAAGATGTTAAGAACATATTTAACAATTCACTTGGCTTCTTTGGAACACTTGCATATGCAAGCGAGGTTAAGGTTCAGGCTGACAAGGCTGGAATTCCAGATGATGCTGTTTCAACAGTTATACCGGATGCTGTTATCTATATTCCTTTCGCAGAGCTCGTTGATATCGACAAGGAAATAGAGAGACTTAAGAAAGAGGAAGGCAGATTACAGGGCGAAATCAAGAGATGTAACGGAATGCTTAACAATGAGAGGTTTACATCAAAAGCTCCTCAGGCAAAGATTGACGAAGAGAAGGCAAAGCTGGTAAAATATACACAGATGCTTGAGCAGGTAACTGAGCGTCTTGCAACACTTTCTAAGTAGTTTTCACGGATAAGGAGAATAATTATGGCAGAAGTAATGAAAGCAATTCCTTTTACACAGTTTTCTATGGAGATGAGAAGCGGTAAGATTATTGATATTGATGATGGATTTACGGAGCTTCTTGGATACACAGAAGATGATTTTGAGGCGGGAATTGTATTTAAGCAGTTCGTACCAAGCGTTGAGTATGAGGAAGTAATAACAGAGTTAAGAGAAAAGTTCATAGATAAGAGATATGTAAGCTATGTACAGGAGTTTGTTTCTAAAGATGGCAAGCCTCTTAAGGTAGTTGCATTCTATAAGATTGAGAATAAGCTCTTAGCTGGACACAGAGTAATAAAGGTCAGTGCAGCCGTAATTGAATAAGCATATATAAGGAATAATAAGACCTCTGCCGGTTCATAATAGATTTATGAATGGTGGAGGTTTTTTATGTTGGAAGATGAAATAAAGAAAAAGGTGACAGCAATATTATTGGTATTGGTGGTTATTATAAGCATGATAACAACGCTGGCAGGATGCAATGAGCCTAAAGAGCAGGAAAGCGGCGTGACACTTGTGTATCAAACGGATAATGAAAAGTGACTTTTTTGTGACCTTTATTGTAAATATAGACCTTGTCTGATATAATTTTAATGTTTGACAGAAAGAACATATATTGAAAGAGAGGGAAAATTGAAAGACGGATATATAAGAGCAGCAGCCATGACTCCGAAGATTAAAGTGGCCGACTGTGAGTATAATATAGAGAATATTAAGAGACTTATGAGTGAAGCACATAAGAAAGATACTGCGATAGCTGTTTTTCCAGAAATGTGCATAACAGGTTATACATGTAATGATTTATTCTTACATGACAGATTGTTAGATTCAGCATTAGAAGGTCTTGTTATATTAAAGCATTTTTCAGAAACTGTAAAAGGAATGATAAGCTTTGTAGGACTCCCGTATGAGATGAATGGAAAGCTTTATAATGTTGTTGCAGGTATTATGAATGGATGTATTCTTGGCATGGTTCCTAAGATGTATCTTCCTAATTACGGGGAATTCTATGAAAGAAGACAGTTTACACCTGGATTTAACGAATGTGTATATGTGGATGTTGATGGAGAAGAGGTTCCTTTTGGAAGTGAATTATTATTTACATTTGATAATAACAGAAAGGTTAAGATTGGCGTTGAGATATGTGAGGATTTGTGGACACCACAGCCACCAAGTATAAAGCATGCAATGAATGGGGCAACAATTATTGTTAATGCATCTGCAAGCAATGAGACAATCGGCAAGGACACTTACAGAAAACAGCTTGTTTCTGGACAGTCTGCAAGACTTGTATGCGGATATGTGTACTCAAGTGCTGGAGGAGGAGAATCCACTCAGGATATTGTGTTCTCAGCACATAATCTTATATGTGAGAATGGTGCAGTTCTTGCAGAAGCACATAAATTTGCTGATGAGTCTGTATATGCTGATATCGATGTCCAGAGAATATGCTCTGAGCGAAGAAGAATGAGTACATATGCAGTTGATGAGAACAGCACATATACAGAGGTGCAGGCACAGAATCTTATCAATAAAGAACTAGAGCTTATAAGATATTTTGATAAAGCTCCTTTTGTACCTTCTGATAAGAAGGAAAGAGATTCAAGATGTGAGGAAATTCTTAATATCCAGTCATATGGACTCAAGAAGAGACTTGAACATACGAATTGTAAGAATGCAGTAATCGGAATATCGGGCGGACTTGACTCTACACTGGCACTTCTTGTGACTGTAAGGGCATTCGACCTTTGTGGTTTTGACAGAAGTGGAATACATTGTATTACAATGCCATGCTTTGGTACAACTGACAGAACATATAATAATGCTGTCAAGCTTACTAAGCAGCTTGGCTGTTCACTTAGGGAAATCAATATCATGAAGGCTGTAAGACAGCATTTTGAAGATATCGGACATGATGAGAATATTCATAATGTGACTTATGAGAATGGACAGGCAAGGGAGAGAACGCAGATACTTATGGATATTGCCAACCAGACTAACGGCATGGTGATTGGAACAGGCGATATGTCAGAACTGGCACTTGGATGGGCAACATACAATGGTGACCATATGTCTATGTATGGAGTTAATGCATCAGTTCCTAAGACGCTTGTAAGACATCTGGTACAGTTTTATGCAGATACATGTGGCAATGAAGATTTGTCAGCAGTACTTAATGATGTACTTGATACTCCGGTTAGTCCTGAACTTCTTCCTCCTAAGGAAGATGGCACTATTGCACAGAAGACAGAAGATCTGGTTGGACCATATGAGCTGCACGATTTCTTTATGTATCACATGCTAAGATTCGGTGCAGAGCCTGAGAAGATATTCAGAATAGCAAAGTACGCATTTGCAGGTGAATATGATGATAAAACTATCTATAAGTGGCTAAGAACGTTCACATGGAGATTTTTTGCGCAGCAGTTTAAGCGCTCGTGTCTGCCTGACGGACCTAAGGTTGGTTCAGTTGCAGTATCACCAAGAGGTGATTTAAGAATGCCAAGTGATGCAAGTTCACATGAGTGGATGAAGCAGTTAGACAGAATTAAAGAAATTAACGGATATGAATAGGGAGGACATTATGGCAAACAATAATGCAGCATCAGAGAAGGTTGTTACTAAATACGACCGTAAGATGCAGAAAAGAAAAGAAGAAGAAAGAAAAGAAGCTAAGAGAAGATTTATTACCAAATGGGTGTGTATTGCAGTTGTAGCAGGAATAATACTTGGATCCGGTACAGCAGCCGGAATTAAGATTAACAGCATTTATAATAATTATATTGAAGTTAATGATGACAAGATAAGTCAGATTGAGTTCGATTTCTATTATGGAATTGCCAAGACTAACAATCTTAATTCTACTTTATATGGAACTATGACATATGGCGATTATTATTCATCTTATATGGGATATAAAACAAGCCAGTCAGATAAGAGCCAGGAATATTCAACTGATTATACATGGTATGATTTCTTTGCTAATACTGCAGTATCAACTATTAAAGAAACTAAAGCTTTATTAGAAGATGCAGATGCTAACGGATTTACATATGATAATGCTGATGCAGATTATGATGAGTTTATAGGTAAGATTAAGGATGCAGCTAATGAAGCTGATACATCATATTCAGATTACCTTAAGCAGATGTTTGGTAAGAGAGCTACAGAAAAGAGAGTTAAGGAGTTCTTAAAAGATTATCTTAAGAGCACAGCATATCAGAAGCAGTTAACAGAAACTCTTGCAGCAACAGATACTGAAGTAAGTTCATATTATGAGGACAATAAGGATACATACGATAAATTCGAGTACAGAACCTTTACAGTAAAAGCTAACAGTTCTGATACAGATGATATGACAGCTGCTAAGGAAAAAGCTAATGCATTTGCCGCAGGTGTAAGCACAGAATTAGATTTCATCAGCCAGTGCAGAGTATATGCAGAAGCTGGAGATGATACATATGTGGATGATGGAGCTTCTCTAATTTCAGAGACTAAGAAGAGCAATATTGAGGAAGCTTGTGCAGACTGGATTGCTTCTTCGGAAAGAAAAGAGGGCGACCTTACAGTTATTGAAGATGATGACAATTCATGCTTCTATATTGTATATTACATAAGCAGATCATATGATGGTTCAGATGATGATACAATTAAGTCAACACTCCTTAATCAGAAATATTCAGAGTATATCAAGAAGTATACAGATGAATATACAGTAGATGTTGAGAAAAGATTTACTTATAGATAATTTTGGAGGATATATCCATGTTGAATCTTAGTAATTATCAGTGTATTATATTCGATCTGGACGGAACGATACTTGATTCTACGCAGGTATGGGCTAAGGTTGACATGGATTTCCTTGGAAAAAGAGGAATTCCTGTTACCAAAGAATACATGCAGGAAATCAAAACACATACATTCGAATCCGGTTCAATATACACGAAACAGAAATATAACCTTCCGGAATCAACAGATGAGATAATGAAGGAATGGTATGAAGCGGCACTTGAAGCGTATACAGATAAAGTTATATTAAAACCGTATGTGAAAGAATTTATTGAGAAAATGCATAATAATGGTCTTAAGATTGTTTCGGCAACATCATCAGACAGGGCACTTTTTGAGCCATGCTTAAGACGTAACGGAATATATGGTTTCTTTGATGCATTTACACAGACTAATGAGGTCATGAGAGGAAAGAAATTTCCTGATGTCTATATTAAGGCGGCTGGAAAAGCTGGATATGATATAAAGGACTGTATTGTATTTGAAGATGTTCTTTCAGCAGCAATGGGAGCTAAAAGCGGTGGATTTACAGTTGTTGCAGTGTATGATGAGGCCTCTTCAGATGACTGGGATTTAATATGTGATGTGGCAGATTATAATATTAAGAATTATAGTGAACTAATGAGATAATGGAGCAGATATGACTAAGAAGTATATATTGTTTGATTTGGATGGAACACTTACAGATTCAAGCGAAGGAATTACTAAATGTGTGCAGCATGCATTGAACAGGCTTGGAATTAAGGAGAATGACCAGGCTATGTTGAGAAGATTTATAGGGCCACCACTTGATGAAAGCTTTGAAAAGTTTTATGGCTTTGATAAAGAAACTGCACTTAAGGCGGTTGACTATTACCGTGAGAGATATTCTGACACAGGTATCTATGAGAATGTGTTATTTGACGGAATAGACAAGCTGCTTGCGGACTTAAAGAATGACGGATATATTGTTGCTCTTGCAACATGCAAACCGGAGATATATGTTCCAAGAATACTGAAGCATTTTAATATAGATGGATATTTTGATGTTGCAGTAGGAAGTGAATTAGAAGGCGGAGAACGCCGTCATAAGAATCAGGTTATTAATGAAGTATTCGTAAGACTTTCTGAAGCAGGGTTAACAGGAGACGATGATATTACTATGGCTAAATCCAAGGCTATAATGATAGGTGACAGAAAGGATGATATACTGGGTGCGAAAGCTTCTGGAATTGATTCTATGGGAGTAAGATACGGTTTTGCAGAAGAACAGGAGCTTGAGATAGCAGGAGCAGATTATATTGTTGAAATGGTAGAGGATATAAGGGGAAAATTAAAGACATTATAATTGTTCCAAAGATTAATCAATAATATACGGGAGGAAAACACAATGAAAAAATTCATTCAGGAATTCAAAGAATTTGCATTGAAAGGAAATGTTATGAACCTGGCAGTCGGTGTTATTATCGGTGCTGCATTCCAGAGTATCGTAACAGCACTTACAAGCAGTTTTATTAATCCACTTATTGCCGTAGTTACAGGTGGTACTAATGGAGAAGGCGTTACTGTTGGTGGTACATTTACAATAAGAGGAGTTGTGTTTGATTATGGTTCATTCATAACAGCAGTTATTAACTTCCTTATTATGGCATTTGTTCTGTTTCTTTTAGTTAAAGCAATGAACAAGATGATGAGCTTAGGTAAGAAGAAAGAAGAACCGGCTCCAACTACAAAGGATTGTCCATACTGCTTCAGCAAGATATCTGTTAAGGCAACAAGATGTCCTTTCTGTACAACAGAATTAGTAGATAAGAAATAAAATAAAGCCATATATGCAGGTCTCCCAACTGCATATATGGCTTTATTCATGTTTTTCATAAATGGATGTATCCCAAAACCTGTGCTCACGTCCAATTCACAGGTGTGTAAATAAAGTACAATGCTATAGTACTATTTTGCTATTGAATGTGCTTCCCCCTTTTAGTGGGGGATTTTATTAGAAAAGATATATGTCTAATAAAAAAAGTTGTCGTAAAATTGAGAGGAATATGTTAATATTATTAAGTATTTTTTATATTTATAAAATTATGGAGGTTGAAATGGACAAATTGTTCAAACTTAAGGAAAACAACACCAGTGTAAGAACTGAGGTTGTAGCTGGAATTACAACATTTATGACAATGGCTTATATTCTGGCTGTTAATCCATCTATCCTGTCAGCATCAGGAATGGATTCTAATGCAATTCTTATGGCGACTGCAATAGCATCTGCTATAGGTTGTTTTGCAATGGCTTTCCTTGCTAATTATCCTTTTGCGCTTGCTCCAGGACTTGGACTTAACGCATATTTTGCGTATACAGTATGCGGAAGCATGGGATATAGCTGGAAAGTAGCACTTTTTGCTGTATTTGTTGAAGGACTTGTATTTATTGTGCTTTCACTTACTAATGTTCGTGAAGCTATATTTAACGCAATTCCTACAACATTAAAGAAGGGTGTATCAGTAGGTATCGGTCTTTTTGTGGCATTTATCGGACTTCAGGGTGCTAACCTAGTTGTTGCAAGTGAGTCAACAAAGGTTACTGTTGTTAATTTCAGAACTAATTTTAACACAGTAGGAATAGGTGCTTTACTTGCAGTTATCGGTACATTTATCATTGCTATTCTTTATGTAAAGCATGTTAAGGGTTCTATCCTTATCGGTATCGTTGCAACATGGGTGCTTGGTATTATCTGCCAGCTTACAGGACTTTATAAGGTTGATGCGGCAGCAGGATTCTATTCACTTATTCCTTCATGGAGAAGTTTTGATATCACAGCTATCAGCCAGACATTTGGACAGTGCTTTAACCTTAAGGGTCTTAATATTAATATATTAGATTTTATTGTTATTATGTGCTCATTCCTTTTTGTTGACATGTTTGATACACTTGGAACACTTATCGGTGTTGCCAATAAGGCTAAAATGCTTGATGAGAACGGAAGACTTCCTAGAATTAAGCAGGCTCTTTTAGCTGATGCTATCGCAACAAGTGCAGGTGCCATCCTTGGTACTTCTACAACAACAACATTTGTTGAGAGTTCATCAGGTGTTGCAGAAGGCGGAAGAACAGGACTTTCTTCAGTTGTAACAGGCTTCTTATTCCTTATTGCAATTATATTTGCACCTGTATTTACTACAATTCCTGGATTTGCAACAGCTCCGGCACTTATTTTTGTAGGATTCCTTATGGTTAGTGCGGTTGTTGAAATTGATTTTAATGATCTAACAGAGAGTATACCGGCTTACCTCTGCCTTATCTGTATGCCACTTATGTACAGCATTTCAGAAGGTATTGCAGTTGGTGTTATTTCGTATGTTATTGTTAATGTTGTTGCTGGAAAGGCTAAGAAGATTACTCCACTTATGTACGTGCTTGCATTGCTGTTCATATTGAAGTATATTTTCCTTTAATTTTTAGTGCAAATTAAACTTAATAATGATACAATTTTGGAGTCACTGCTTTAGCAGTGGCTCCTTTTTAAGTTAAACGATAAGAACAGGGGATTGATTATGAAATATTCTAATACAGCAGGATTGCTCGAAGAAAGATTAAAGAGTTCAAGAATTAATGCTGATGGTGCATTTGGTACATATTATGCGAAGATATATGATGAAGGAAGCCTTCCGGAGATGGCCAATGTATCTGCACCAGACAGGGTTCTTGCTATTCACAGGGCATACATTGAGGCCGGTGCACAGATTATAAGAACGAATACATTTGCAAGTAATACAGTAAGTCTTGGACAGGATATAGATGATGTACGAAACAATATAAGATGCGCCGTGAAGATAGCACGGGAAGCATGCGAGGGGATGGGGGTTCTTGTTGCAGCAGATATAGGTCCGATACCTGGTGAGAATATGTTTGATAAAGAATATATAGAGAATGAGTATGTTGATATCGTTAACACATTCAAAGAACTTGGTGTTGATATATTTGTGTTCGAGACATTCCCTGAGCTTAGTTTTATTAATAAAGCTATTGAAGCAGTGGGGGATAAATGCTTTGTCATTACACAGTTTGCGATTAATCAGTTTGGGTACAGCAGTTCCGGATACAGTGCAAGAAAACTGATAGACGAGGCTGCAAAGAATCAGTATATAGATGCCTGCGGATTTAACTGTGGTGTAGGACCAGGACATATGAAGAAGCTTGTCCAGAATCTGATAAACAGAAATGATAAGTATTTTGCAGTACTTCCTAATGCAGGTTATCCTCAGGTTGTAAGCGGAAGAATGGTTTTTGCGGACAATAATGCAGGTTACTTTGCACAGATTATGAAAGATATGGCAGAAGAAGGAGCTGATATTATTGGCGGCTGCTGTGGAACAACTCCTGAATATATAAGACAGATGACTGCTTTAACGGCAGAAGTTTCTCATTCCCGTGACATTAAGCATGACAATGAAGAGCAGGGGGATAGAACTTTTATAGATTGTGCGTTTTATAAGGGAAAAGAAGGAAGAAAGCTTATTGCTGTAGAACTTGCACCACCTCTTGGCGTGGATGATGAGAAGATTATGGATGCAGCATTTTTGATGAAGAAAAGTGGGGTTGATGTTCTGACATTCCCTGATTCACCATCAGGAAGAACAAGAGCAGATTCGATACTTATGGCGGAAAAGGTTTCAAGAGAGACAGGAATGTGTGTTATGCCGCATATATGCTGCCGCGACAAGAATGCTATTGCCATGCGTTCGCAGCTTCTTGGAGCTCATATCAACAATATTAATAATTTTCTTGTTATCACAGGAGATCCTATTCCTTCAATGGTAAGATCCAGTGTTAAGAGTGTGTTTAATTTTGATTCTGTCGGACTTATGAATATAATAAGTGATATGAATCAGGACCAGTTTGCAGATAAACCAGTTATATATGGTGGTGCAATCAATCAGGGAAGAGTTAATTTCAAAGTGGAACTCGCCCGCGTGAAGAAGAAAATGGAGGCAGGTGCTACATTTTTCATGACGCAGCCTGTGTTTTCTGATGAAGATATAAGCAGGCTCCGTCAGATTAAAGAAGAGACAGGTGCAAGGATTCTCTGTGGAATAATGCCATTTGTAAGTCTTCGTAATGCAACATTTATGAAAAATGAGATGACAGGTATTAATGTTACTGATGAGATACTTGCAAGATATAGTGCAGATATGACTAAAGAGGAAGGCGAAGAGACAGGAATACAGATTGCAAAGGAGATAATCACTAAGACATCAGATTTTGTTGATGGATATTATTTTTCATTTCCATTTAACAGAGTGCATATGTTAGAAAAGATTCTTAATGCTTGACGGATTAGAAATGTTTTTGATATAATATCCAAAAGTTTCGATACGGAATAATTGAATAATATGTGATGTGTGAGGTGTGGTATGGACGAGACTCAGGTTAAACATTTTATTATGATGGAACGAAGAAAAGGCACAAGTATTGATGAATTAATATTCATACTTCATGATAATGGCGTTCCAGACTATGAAATCTCTAATTTTCTGGAAATTTCCATAAAACATGTGGAAGAAGTTCTGAGTGATTATTAATTAATAAGCCTTGAATTGGAAGTAAACTTGAATACTTTCACTTCAAGGCTTATAATCATTATTAAATGCTAAGAAAGGTAAGGATTGTTATGGAGATAATTGAATTACCAATAACTATAGAGGAATCAGAGAATTACAGAAAGATTACGAACAGGCTGAAAATACTGGGAGCAATTGGATGGGTGAAAGCATATATATGGGCTGTTGTATATGTGGTTATATTCTGTGCAATAGGCTTCATGCTTGCTGGAAAGTATGCGCTTGGAATTATGGAGTATGTTCCCGTGTGGGTATGGCCGGTATTATTCATTGCTGTGTGGATTGTATCTGCTATAAGAAGATCAGGTAATAAGCAGCTTAAGGTGTTGTTACAGAAATATCTATTTACTGATTTTGCAGATAAAATATTTGCGGGGGAGATACGTCCGAGCAGGGTTAAGATATTAAAGGATAAGATGATCGTTTATTGTAAAGTATATAATGATTAGAACATAGAGGTTTGTAGCAATATGAAGATAGGAATATTTGACTCAGGTATAGGCGGTCTGTCAGTGCTGCATCAGGCAATGATTACACTGCCAGAGGCTGATTACATATTTTATGCTGATGTGGATAATGTTCCATATGGGGAGAAAACAAGAGAAGAAGTAAGAAATCTGGTTGATCATGCAGTAGGCTTTCTTGTTGGTAAAGGATGCCAGGCAATTGTACTTGCTTGTAATACTGCGACAAGTGCAGCAATATCATATCTTAGAGAGAAGTATAAGCTGCCAATTATAGGTATTGAGCCTGCCGTTAAACCGGCAGTTGAGCATATACATGAATCAGGCAGAAGAGTTATGGTTGTATCAACACCAGTAACAGCTAAGGGAGAGAAGTTAAAGCGCCTTATAGAGAAGTATGATGCCATGCATGTTGTAGATGTAGTGGCACTGCCAAGACTTGTAAGGTTCGCACAGGATGATGATTTTGATTCATCAGATGTAATTGCATATTTAAAATGTCAATTTGCACCATACAATCTTGAGAATTATTCTGAACTTGTTCTTGGCTGTACACATTTTAACTATTTTAAGGATTCATTTGCAAAGCTGTTTCCTGATGATTTGGAGATGGTTGATGGTAATACAGGGGTATCCAATAATCTTAAGAATACTGTTATTAAGAATGGTATATTTACGGAAGCTGATAGTAACAAGAAGGGCAGCGTGGAATATTATTATTCTGACAGAAAGATGGAGAGTCAGGCAGAGATGGAGCATATAAGAAGGCTTCATGACCGCCTTGAAAGAATGAGACAGATATAGAATTGCCAGAGGAAAGTAATTATGGGAAAATCAGATGATAAGACTAATGTATGCAGAGTTCTAGACCAGAAGAAGGTGCCTTATAAGACACATGTGTGTCCTGATGCAGAAGGGTTAAGCGGTGACGAGATAGCAGCCGTTCTTAATGAGAATCCGGCACAGGCTTTCAAGACACTTGTCACAGTTGGTAAGACAGGCAGAAATTATGTGTTTGTTGTGCCTGTTAATAAGGAACTGGATTTAAAGAAAGCAGCGAAGGCTGTTGGAGAGAAATCAATAGAGATGATTAAAGCAAAAGAACTGCTGCCTCTTACAGGATATGTGCATGGTGGCTGTTCACCTATAGGAATGAAGAAGTTTTTTTCTACAACATTCCACGAAACTGCTAGAGATTTCGAGACTATAATGTTTAGTGCAGGTAAAATCGGACATCAGGTAGAAGTAAAGCTGTCCGATGTAGATAAAGTTATAAGATATCAGGTTGCTGATATTGTTACAGACTAAGGAGAAGATAAGAATTATGAAACTCAGAGTTCCATTCTATTATGACCAGTTTCACTGTATAACATCAGAATGTAAGGATAACTGTTGTGTTGGCGGCTGGGAAATAGATATTGATGACGATACTTATGATTATTATATGAGCCTTGAAGGAGAACTTGGCGACAGAATAAGAGCTGATATTACCAAGAGTGAAGATGGTTCTAACTGTTTTAAGCTTATAGATGGACATTGCGGACTTTTAGATGATTGTGGTTTATGTACAATACATAAAGAGCTTGGCGCAGAACATTTGTCTGTTGTGTGTGACCAGTTTCCAAGATATTCTGAATATTATGGAGAAATCAAAGAAAGCGGTGTTGGACTTGCATGTGAGGAAGCGGAAAAAATTATATTTTCTGAAAACAAAACATTTACAACCGTGTTAAAGCCATGTGATGAGCAGTATCTGGAAGATGATGAGTTTGATAGTTCTTATGCAGTTAAGATATTTAAAGCAAGAGATGAGATATTCAGGATACTTGATATGACAGAGATGTCAGTTAATGAAAAACTGGTTGTTATATTAAAATATTGTGCAGCAATGCAGGAATATATTAATGATGATGACTTTGACGGACTTAAGGAGTATGTTAATACATTTGGAAGGAGTGATATTGAACATATTCTTATGGAGATGAATGAAGAGTCGGACAGTGAAAATTTCGAGGATGTTGATATACAGGACAGCATAAGAAGCATTATGTATTCATATGAGGATATGGAAGTTCTTAATACAAGATGGGAAGATATGCTTTCGGATATTGTTGAGATATTCCATGACAATATGGACAACGAAACATATCAGGAAACAGAAGATGAATTCATGACAGCAATGCTTGAAAGAGAATATGAGTATAGGAATTTCATAACATATCTTGTGTTCAGATATTTTGCCAAGTCGGTGTATGATTATGATGTTGTGGGTAAGGCTAAGATGTTTATAACCAATTATATTATACTTCGTCAGATGGATATGCTTGTGTGGTATAAAAAGAATAAGAGGTTCACATTTGATGACAGAATAGATACAGTTCATATATTCTCAAGACAGGTAGAGTATTCAGAGGATAATATGGAAGCTCTTTATGAGTCATTTCTGTTTGATCAGGTGTTTGAGACTGATAACCTTTGTAAGTTGATATGGATTGACAGCACGGCGTTATAGTAATACACTAAAGCTATCATTTAGATATGTTTATAGGAGGCTAAAAAGATGATTAAAGAAGCTATTGCAAGGCTTGTTAAGAAAGAAGATTTGACAGCAGACCAGATGAACGATGTAATGGAAGAGATTATGACAGGAGAAGCTACTGATGCACAGAAAGCAGCATTTCTTACAGCACTGGCAGCAAAAGGAGAGACTATTGATGAGATTACAGCATCAGCCAGGGTTTTAAGGTCACACTGTGAGAAATTTCTTAACGATATGGATGTGCTCGAAATAGTTGGAACAGGTGGCGATGGCTCTAACTCAATTAATATATCAACTTTAGCTTCTATCGTAGTATCAGCAGCAGGAATCCCAGTTGCTAAGCACGGTAACAGAGCAGCTTCAAGTAAATGTGGTACAGCAGACTGCTTAGAAGCACTTGGTGTTAAGATAGATGCAGCACCAGCAAGAATGGCACAGATTCTTAAGGATATTAATATATGTTTCCTTTTTGCACAGAAATATCATCCAGCTATGAGATTCGTAGGAAGTGTAAGAAAGGAAATTGGAATCCGTACATTATTCAATGTACTTGGACCATTAGCTAACCCTGCAGGAGCTTCTATGCAGCTTTTTGGTGTGTACAGTGAGGAACTTGTTGAGCCACTTGCACATGTATTACATAACTTGGGATGCAAGAGAGCTATGACAATATATGGAATGGACAGTATTGATGAGATATCACTTAGTGCTGATACAAAGGTATGTGAGTTTAAGGGAGATGAATTTAAGACATATACTATTAAGCCTGAAGAATTTGGGTTAACAAGATGCAAGAAGGAAGATCTTGTCGGTGGTGAGCCAGCAGTTAATGCACAGATTGCAAGAGATATTCTTGAAGGTGCAGAAGGTCCTAAGACAGATGTAGTTCTTCTTAATGCAGGAGCAGCTATATATCTTGCTTCAGATGGTATCACAATGAAAGAAGGTATAGAGAAAGCAAGAGAAATCATTAAGAGTGGTGCAGCCAAGAAGCAGCTTGAAAGATTTATAGAAGAGACTAATAAGTAATTAACAGAATATGTGTTAAGTATAACAAAACCCCTGTCGCATTAGCGGCAGGGGTTAATTGTTATTATAATTATAAAAAATTAAGAGGTGAAAGTATGAAAGTTAATTATAACAGTACAATATGGTCGTGCTTTATTGGGTACATAGTTCAAGCGATAGTAAACAATTTCGTACCGCTGTTGTTTATTACGTTTCAATCGCAATACAGTATACCGCTGTCGAAGATAACATTATTAATTACAATCAACTTTGGTTTACAGCTTATAATAGATTTTGCGTCGGCATTTTTTATCGATAAAATCGGATACAGGCTATCTGTACTTATAGCACACTTATTCGCGGCATTGGGATTGATTTCGATAGCAATATTGCCCGATATGATGAATGATTCTTTTATGGGAATATTTGTTTCGGTGTTGCTTTATGCAGTCGGCGGAGGATTGCTTGAAGTTGTTGTAAGTCCGATAGTCGAGGCTTGTCCGAATGAACATAAATACAAAACTATGAGTATGCTACATTCATTTTACTGTTGGGGTACGGCGGGAGTAGTAGTAATATCAACAATATTCTTTAATGTATTTGGTATTGATAATTGGAAGATACTTGCACTTGTTTGGGCGGCAGTACCTGTTATAAACGGATTGACATTTCTAAAAGTGCCTATTGCACCGCTTATTAACGAAGAAGAAAACGGACTTTCTTTAAAAGAACTTATAAAGCAAAAGGCATTTTGGGGATTTTTACTTATTATGTGCTGTGCCGGAGCAAGTGAACAGTCTGTAAGCCAGTGGGCGTCGGCATTTGTTGAAAAGGCACTCGGAATATCAAAATCAATAGGTGACTTGGTAGGACCTACGGTATTTTCTGTACTTATGGGTATTTCAAGAGCGATTTACGGTAAATTCGGAGAAAAAATCAATCTGTATAAAATGATGGTTTTCAGCGGTTGTTTATGTGTGCTTTCATATTTAACGGTATCGTTTTCATCATCGGCGATTGTCGGCTTAATCGGGATTGCGGTATTAGGGTTTTCGGTAGGCATACTTTGGCCCGGAACATACAGTGATGCGTCAACCTCTATAAAAGGCGGAGGTACGGCTATGTTTGCATTTCTTGCGCTAGCCGGAGATGTAGGTTGTGCAGGAGGTCCTACATTTGCAGGTAAAATAGCAGGTATGCTTGGCGACAATTTAAAAATGGGCATTTTGGCCGCCACTGTTTTTCCTATAACACTTATAATCACTTTAATCATAATGAATTTGCACAAAAAAAATCTGTACAACACGAAAAAATTGTGATATAATTCTAAATATAAATAAATTATGAAGGAAGTGTTATGAAGATGAAGAAGAACAAAATTCGTGTGATTTCAGCGGTGGTTTCTGCGATAATGCTTGCAAGCAGTGCAAGTGCGTTTGCAAAATTTGACGCATATAATGATTCCGACGGTTTTACACTCGGTCATTATGAGGCGGAAGTAAATCAAGAACAACGTGCCGATACAGAAAAATTGTATGAGCAAAGACCCAAAAATGAAAGACAGTTTGAAAATCTTTCAAGAGGTTTGGTGGCAGTACCGGGAGAAAACGGAACACTTGTAAGCTGGCGTTTTTTAGGTACGGATTCAAACAGCTTGACATACAATCTTTATTGTAGCGGTGAAAAGCTGAATGACAAGCCGATAACTACGACAAACTTTTTCCATACCGGAGCGAGTAAAAATGCAGAGTATACTTTAAAAGAAGTAGAGAACGGTGAAGAAACAGGAGTAGAGTATACGACTACGGCATGGGATAAAAATTATATTGGCTTTAAAGTAACGGAGCGTGAAGGATACAACATTGATGACGGTGCGGTTGCAGACCTTGACGGTGACGGAGAATACGAAATTTTGTTAAGACGAGTGCCGAGTATGGACGTTAATACAAGAACATCATATCCTGTTATCGAAGCATACAAAACAGACGGTACACATATGTGGACAATCGATATAGGTCCTAACGAAATTAATGAAGTAGATATAAACTTCCTTGCATATGATATGGACGGCGACGGAAAAGCAGAAGTTATAATGCGTTCGTTCGAGGGTACAACAGACGGAAAAGGCAATACAACAGGCGATACGAACGGTGACGGAATAACCGATTATTCAAAGTCGGAGAGCAATTTGGCAATATTTAAGGACAGACAATACATAGTTTCAACACCTGAATTTCTTTCGATATATGACGGCGAAACAGGTGAGGAAACAGACAGAACAGACCTAAAGCCGTCAAAAGAACCGCTTTCGGACTGGTCATACAGATACAGTGATACAGGACGTCTTACAAAGAGAGCAAGCCACTATCTTTTTGGCTTGGCATATATTGACGGTGTAACACCGAGTGTTGTTATGGTGCGTGGTGCGTGGGATAACGTAAGAGCGGCAGCATGGCATATTGAGGACGGAAAGTTTAAAGAAGATTGGGTACACAATACCGAAAACAAAGATGATGTAAACAGTATATGGGGTGCGTGCAACCATAATCTTGTAACGGTAGACGTTGATTTTGACGGAAAAGACGAAATATTGTCCGGACCTATGGCTATTGACCATGACGGAAGTGAAATGTATGCCGTAAAGGTATATGATAATGACGGCAATGCTCAAAAATTGGCTCATGGAGATGCGTTTGATGTTGCAAAAACAGATCCCGATTTTAACGGCTATATGACGTGGGCTTGTCACGAAACATCACAGCTTATGGCAAATATCGAGTATCACGATGCAAGAACAGGTGAAGTTCAATGGGGTTACAGCAAAAATAAAGATACAGGCAGAAGTCGTTCG